>Ga0310120_10000071_pt1 | contig 73163 bp, 63 predicted proteins | sample CB27_AW_983_MG_FD_203506 | JGI IMG/M metagenome (GOLD analysis project Ga0310120, IMG submission 203506) | Marine microbial communities from Western Arctic Ocean, Canada - CB27_AW_983 | ecosystem: Environmental > Aquatic > Marine > Oceanic | place: Canada: Western Arctic Ocean | collected...
GCGAACAAGATAGGGACCTATACGGTCGCAGTGTTGGCTAAACAGCATGGAATTCCATTTTATGTTGCGGCGCCAACGTCGACGATCGACTTAGCGACTCCAAATGGTGCTGCAATTCCGATCGAGGAACGGAATGAAAGTGAAGTTGCTCGTCTCGGGAAGTCGAGAGTAGCCGCTGAAGGCGCGTCCATATGGAATCCCGCTTTTGACGTTACACCGAATGGCTTGGTGAGCGGGATCATCACCGAGCTAGGGATATGTCGAGCGCCTTATAGTGAAACACTTAAGTCCCTTCGGGATTCCCAGTGAGTTCTTAGATGAGCGTTGTTCTTGGTATTGAGACGTCGTGTGACGAAACCGCTGCGGCTGTCGTATCTGAGACTGGGGATCTGAATCGTCCTTGGCAGGTGTGTTCAAATGTGGTGGCGTCACAGATAAATATTCATAGAGAATGGGGTGGAGTTGTTCCGGAGCTTGCATCACGGCAGCACCTTCGTGATATTTGCGGAGTGGTAGAGCGTTCGCTCGATAATGGAAATGTTTCATGGTCTGAATTGGATGGAATAGCCGTAACGCAAGGCCCAGGCTTGGTGGGGTCGCTATTGGTTGGTGTTGCATTTGCAAAGGCCGTGTCCGCGTCGCTTAATGTCCCGCTCATCCCCGTTCATCACCTGGCTGGTCATATCGAATCGCTCGTAGTAGAGAACGGTCGCGTGTTGATGCCCGCTGTAATTCTTGTGGTGTCTGGTGGACATACAAACCTGTACCTCGTCAATACTGAATCGGATGGTTGTCTCGATTGTCATTTGATTGGGCGCACGCGTGACGACGCAGCCGGTGAAGCATTTGACAAAGTCGCAGCATTGCTTGGTTTGGGATACCCAGGGGGACCAGTGATCGATCGAATTGCCAGAGATGGAAATGATGAGGCTATCGAATTTCCGATTGCGCGCATCACGCATAATGATCGCAACGCGAAGCCTGATTTGTCGACTCCTGTTGGCATAGCCGAGACCAGACGAGCACGCCGGTTAGAGTTCAGTTTTAGTGGATTGAAAACCGCTGTAAAAAGGCATGTGCAGAAGTACCATGCTTCAATAGGGCCTCATGGCGCGCTTCCGAAGGATGATGTGGCTGACATCTGTGCCAGTTTTCAACGAGTGGTCGTGCATTCATTGCTCGATCGGATGTTTTTTGCGGCGCGGCAATTCAATGCTCGGAGTGTTGGGATTGCTGGCGGGGTCGCTGCAAATTCGAGACTTCGCTCGGAAGGAATGGCACGAGCTTCCGCTTTAGATTTCCCATTGTTTCTTCCGAGTATGGATTTGGCTACTGACAACGCAGCAATGATTGGTGCTGCGGGTCTGAGACTGTTACGTTCCGGGCGGACGGCTCAACTCGACCTGAACGCAAAGGCGTCGTTAGATTTGTAGATGATCGGCGAGACGGGTTAAACGAACTAGTATTTCTATCGAGTTGTCTGATCAGGACTGTGGGCAAGTGCCGAGCGCTGTCGGTGCGTCAGGGGATTTGAATTCACGCCGTTCGGTTGTTGTTTTGAAACCAAACAGTTTCGAAGATTCGAATTGTTTTCGGTTACTGAAATGCTGGCAATGGACAATTGTTCTATTCCAGAGTTTCTGACAATAAAGGAATCATGTAGCTGTTGATGTAACTGAAGTGAGGTTTTTAAGTTGAGAAATCCATGGTATCGGGAATCCCACTGGCAAATTTTGTTGGCACTAGTAGGTGGAGTGTCCTATGGGTGTCTTGCGTCGGTTGCAGGGTGGTCATCGTTTACAAGTGATTGGATTTCTCCGTTTGGAACGATCTTTCTTCGGCTTTTACTGTTAGCTTCTGTTCCTCTGGTGTTGGCATCCCTGATCACAGGAGTTGCTTCTCTTTCCGACCTTCAGAGCCTTTCACGTATCGGTGGAAAAGCAGTCGGTATCTATTTGGCTACCACTTTGGTTGCGCTGTTAATCGGGCTTGGTGTCGTTAACGTTTTGCGACCGGGGACAACGATTCCGGATAGTTTGCGAAGTCAGCTGCAGGAGACCTACGAGGCGGATGTTTCGGAAAGAGAAACAGATGCACAAGGGGCGATGTCACGAGGACCGCTTCAGCCGTTGGTCGATTTGGTTCCGCAGAACATATTTGGTGCTGCTTCTAATAACAGAAATATGTTGAATGTAGTGTTCGTGGCATTTCTGTTCGGTGTTGCTCTAATGATGATCCCTCGTGTTCATGCGAAGCCAATGTTAGAACTTTTCGAGAGCCTCAACGCAGTGGTCGTCAAAATTGTTGAATTGGTTATCAAGGTTGCCCCGATCGGTGTGTTTTCTTTGATGGCTGGAACGATCTCGAATGTGACCGGGAGCAATCCGACTGAGATATTGCAACTGGTTGGCGCTTTGGGCCTCTACTGTGTAACGGTTTTATTGGGTTTAGCAATTCACACCGCTGTTACGTACTCGTGCATGGTTCGATTGTTTTCACCATTGTCGCTTCGCAGATTTTTTAGTGGGATCGTACAGTCACAATTAGTTGCGTTTTCTACTTCATCTAGTGCTGCGGCCCTGCCCGTTACGATGAAAAATACGAAGGACAAATTTGGAGTGTCCGAAGAGGTGTCATCATTTGTTTTGCCTTTAGGAGCGACCATAAATATGGACGGCACGGCGTTGTACCAAGCTGTGGCCGCGGTGTTTATAGCTCAAACACTCGGAGTCGGTCTTGATTTGTCGTTACAGTTGACGATCGTATTTATGGCAATGCTTGCGTCGATAGGGACAGCGGCTGTGCCGAGCGCAGGTATCGTCATGCTCGTCATCATTCTTGAAGCAGTTGGTGTGCCGGTTGAAGGAGTCGCGCTTATTTTGGGAGTGGACCGAATTCTGGACATGTGTCGGACCGCGACGAATGTGACCGGTGATGCGATGGTAGCTGTGGTTGTTGCTTCTAGTGAAGGAGAATTGGCTGGGAAGGCTAACCAGAGTTGATAGCTTAAACACTTACGGTTGAGTTTGCGTCGCGTAGAAGAGGTGTTCGACAATGATACCGACACGGAATGACGGGTGGGCGTTATTAACGAGGTACACATCCGGGCAAAGTTTATTGAATCACGGGCGGGCTGTTGAAGCGGCGTTGCGTGGCTATGCCCGTCGATTTGGAGAGGATGAAGAATTGTGGGGAATCGTCGGTTTGATCCACGATTTCGACTACGAACGGTGGCCTGACGCAAAGGACCATCCTTTTCGTGGTTGTGAAATTCTTCGGGATTTGAATTACCCTGACTTCATGATTCGAGCTGTGCTGTCACATGCTGACTACACTGGTGTAACTCGAGAATCTCTATTAGAACATTCGCTTTTTGCCTGTGATGAAATGTCAGGTTTTGTTACAGCAGCGGCTCTGGTCCGGCCGAGTAGAAGTGTGCTTGACCTTGAACCCAAGTCGGTAAAAAAGCGGATGAAAGATAAGGCTTTCGCTCGATCGATTAGCCGTGATGATTTGCACCTTGGAGCGGAGAAACTCAGAATCTCATTGGACGATCACATTTCCAACGTGATTGAGTTTTTGCGCAAGGAGTCAGTGGAACTTGGGCTCGGATGGAAGTCCTAAAAGATTTGGGTTTAAGAGGTGATGACAAAAGTGAAAATTCTGTGACGGACAAAGAAACTCTGGATGGCGATAGACCCAAAAGGCTTCTTTGATTTCACTCTGAACTTAGCTGTGGTGTTTTGAGCGATGAAATTGACTTAAGGGTTGATGCCCTAGGCACTCGAGCCACCAAGAGACGTTAGCTGTTGTTCGTAGCGGGATGACCTAATAGCTATCGGTTTCTTCTAGTCAAGGACCACCGACGACCGACTTTGCTATGATCCCCACTCCGAACGGCCCCATCTAAACTAGAGAATGGTAAGACATGCAATATGAAGTGGTCGGAATCGTCGGTTGCGGATTGATGGGATCGGGCATTGCTCAAGTTTGCGCCCAAGCCGGTTGCCAGACCTTTGTTGCCGATGTCGATGAACGTAGCATCGAAACCGGCTTGGATCGCATCGAAAAGTCTCTGGCGAAGGGTGTTGAAAAAGGTAAGCTGAAGGCCGAGGATGTAGAACGCATACAAACCCGATTAATCGCGACGACGAAACTAGATGAGTTCTCGAAATGTGACCTTGTTATCGAAGCTGTTGTCGAGAATATTTCCGTCAAACGGAAAATATTCGAGGATCTTGAATCCATTGTAAGGCCAGACGCGGTATTGGCTTCCAATACTTCGTCTCTCTGCATCACAGAACTGGGAACAACCTCTAGACGTCCAGACCGATTTGTTGGGTTGCATTTTTTTAGTCCCGTGCCGTTAATGAAATTGGTTGAGGTTGTTCGTGGCTTGTCGACCAGTGATGAGACTTTTGCCGCAGTCTTCAACTTTGTGAGTCAACTTGGCAAAGAACCGGTTACGGCTCCGGATCGACCGGGTTTTATAGCGAATCGCTTGCTGATTCCATACCTTCTTGATGCAGTCCGGGCATATGAATCCGGCTTAGGGACCGTTGAAGACATCGACAAGACGATGACCCTCGGCTGCGGTCACCCTATGGGGCCTTTTACGTTGCTTGATTTTATCGGGATTGACACAACTTATTACATATCGGGAATTATGTACGAGGAGTTTCGTGATCCAGTCTACGCAGCGCCTCCATTGCTTAAGCGGATGGTGTTAGCGGGGCGTCTCGGCCGAAAGAGCGGAGAGGGTTTTTACAGGTACTGATGTCAAACACGACGAACGAATCTCGGATAAGGGAAGCGGTCGAACTTTTGCTGACCGAATTGGGAGAGGACCCGCAAAGAGAAGGTCTAAAGCGAACGCCAGAACGCGTAACGAAATCGCTAAAATTTTTGACGCGGGGATACGAGAGCGACATTGACGCGATCCTGAATGAGGCTACTTTTTCTGTTGACTACAACGAGATGGTTATAGTTAAGGATATTGATTTCTATAGCCTGTGCGAGCATCATTTGCTGCCGTTTTTCGGGAAGTGCCATGTAGCGTATCTTCCTCGAGATAGGGTTGTTGGTCTTAGTAAGATTCCGAGACTTATCGAAGTTTTTAGTCGGAGACTTCAAGTTCAGGAGCGTTTGACTAAACAGATTGCCGAAATCATTCTTGAAAAGCTGGATCCTCTAGGTGTAGGTGTGGTCATCGAGGCGACTCATCTGTGTATGTTGATGCGTGGTGTTGAAAAGCAGAATTCCTTTGCGGTGACTAGCGCAATGCTCGGTTCGTTTCGTTCCGATGCACGCACGCGAATGGAATTTTTAGAGTTGCTTAAACAACCAGGAAATATGCGCTCTCGTCTTGGACCTTGAGACCTGGCACTGGAGCGAGAGTAGTCGCGGTTTTGCTTATGAGTTCATTAGTCATGGTTTCAGTATTGGCGGGCGCAATTGGTCATTTTGGCTTAGGTAGGCAGTTGGATCAAACGGAAATGGCTGAGGTTAGGTGTCCGACGGTTCTAGGCATCGGAGTGATTACTGATGTGCCATTTTGTGATGTTTTAATTCAACAGGAAGCTAGTCTTGGGGCCATTGTGGTTGTGCCGCCTCGAAGAGGGAATGTGACCATTTCGTTCAACTTGCACAATCGGCATACGTATTCCGAGGAGGAAACGAAGAGTGGTTCAGCGTACACGGAGTATATCGCCGAGGTAGCGATAGCCTCGCTGGACGGAGAAGTGTTCGCGAGACGATTTGTCATGAGTGAATTTCGATCCGAAATTGATTTGATTGATCGGATTAGTGGGGGAGCTGGTCCGGCCGGTATAAAAGCGGTCGCACCCGTTGGGACTGAACGTGTATTTGTGACAGTCCCGGAAGGTGTCAGCGAGGTCTCTGTTGTGGGTCAGAGTCTTGATATCGTCCAGCTCGGGCGTCGCGAAAGTGTCCGTGGCCTTGGTCGTCCGGTCGCGGTTATCAGTGATGTGCGTCTTGAGTATGACGTTGATTGATGATTGATATTGGTGAAGCTAAGTGAGAGTCGACGATGTGATTATTGTTGGGGCTGGACCAGCCGGGCTTGCGAGTGCTATTGCAGCGAAGGAAGCTGGGCTTTCTTTTCAGGTGTTTGAAAAAGGTGTACTGGTCAATGCTTTGTTCAGATTTCCGAGCCAAATGGTGTTTTTCACGACGCCTGATCTTCTCGAGATTGGAGGTATGCCTTTTGTTACGCCACACGGCAAACCTACACGCGATGAAGCATTGAGATATTACCGTCGTGTTGTCGAAGCTCATTCTATCGACATAGGGTTTGGCAGAACGGTGACTGATGTGACGCCTTCTGACAATAATGGCTCCTTCGTTGTTCGGGTGCGTGCCGTGACAGGTGAAACTGTTGAGAATTTCACGAAAACTGTAATCATAGCTAACGGTTGTTATGACCATCCTAATTTGCTTGGCGTCGAGGGAGAGAATCTTGCGCATGTGTCGCACTACTACACGGAACCGCACGAGTTCTATCGGAAAGATGTTGTAATAGTTGGAGGAAAGAATTCTGCAGCAGAAGCTGCTCTTGACCTCTACCGAACAGGCGCTAATGTGACACTTGTTCACAGAGGCTCAGAGCTTGGTGGCTCAATAAAATATTGGGTACGTCCGGATTTGGAGAATCGGATCAAGGAAGGCTCAATAGCCGCACGTTTTGGGACTACTGTGAAGGAGATTCGTTCTCAGGAAGTCGTTATTGAGTGTCAAGGTAAGGAGGAAGCAGTCCCGGCTGACGCCGTGTTTCTATTGACTGGTTACCTGGCAGATTTGACGTTTCTTCGTCGTTGTGGAGTGGAAGTGTCTGAATCAAATATCCCTTGTCACGACCCGGAGACGTTTGAGAGTAATGTGCCAGGACTTTATCTGGCAGGCGCTGTAGTTGCTGGTGCAAATCGAGGAGAGGTTTTTATTGAGAATGGACGATTTCACGGAAAGGTCGTTGTGAGCGATATTGCGAAGCGACTTAGGGACGGTGACTAGATTCGTCTGTTTTGAGTCATCAGGAACTCTTTTTGGATTGAATCTCGAAGTTGTCGCCTGTTCGGTAAATTGGCGACTGTTTATTGAGTGCTTCTCAGTGAATTCGGCTGTGAAGAGATTAATTGGTGCATCTGGAGCAAATCGATCAGAGCGTGACATCTGGAGATTATGCCGTCGCTCTCTAGCAATGCCTGTTTTTCAATCGGATCGAATTCAAGGTATTGAGAAAGTGTATTGACAAGTTCGACGTCCGGTATATCTCGGGGTAATGCGGATTCAGACCTTTTGTTACGGCGGTCTAGCAAGAGTTCCATGCGTTGACGACTCGTTTGAAGGACCGCTTGTTGGCTGGTGGAAAGTGGCTCGGGAATGGATTCGATATCGGCAACTCGATAGGAATGTTGCCGGTCTTCAGCATGGATGCGGAATTTCTCATATCCTCTGAGGACGACATTGTAGCGGCCATCGGCTAGCTGCTCAGCATGGGTGATTAGACCGGCGCAACCCGTCGAGTAGGTAGACGGGAATTGCTCGTCAGTCGGATTTTGCATCTCGCGTAGCAAAACCATTCCTATTAGGCGGTCTCCCTTAAGAGCGTCGCCAATCATGTTTCGATAACGCGGCTCGAATATGTGGAGAGGGAGGAACACGCCAGGGAAAAGCACAACATTCGGAAGCGGAAATATTGGCATTCGAGACGGCAGGGTTGAATTTTTTGGCACGTTAGTGCATTACCTTTGCTTTCTTGTTCGTCTAGTCCATAACAGTGGTTTAGGGGCACGGAGTTTCGCGATCAGATTTTCACGCGGCTCATTTTTTACGCTGCGACGACGAAAGTTGTCGTTGTTGATTGCTTGGCGCAAAGCTCCCAGTGACGTTGATCGCATAAAAAAAATTCTATAGTAATCGCGATTGTTCGAAGGAGTAGACGATAATTGGGCATCTGACCTAGTATTAGCTAGTTTTCAGTTGAGATTTTAGGTAGTATCTCTAAAGATTTGGAGAGGACCACCGGGCCGGCTCTTTCTGGATTTTTGAATGCACTCGCCCGCACATGGGTGTTAAGTTGAAAACGCAAGTGCGGAAATCTCTACTGTATTTTTCAGTAAAACGTGGCTCCGGACATCATCTGGAAAGCCTGAAATGAATAATTTGCCTAAATATCCTGGGGAACGTATAACCGCGAACGGCAACCAGCTTGTGGCATACCACACCGAAGCCCGAGTAACGGATGGCGGCGTCTACTATCCCATAACACCGTCCACCGAGGGAGGCGAGCTGTATCAGCAATCCTTCGCAGAAGGGAACCTCAACGTCTTTGGCCGTAGCACGACGGCTATTGAGGCGGAGGGGGAGCACGCAGCGCAGGGTGGAGCTATTGCCTTTTCGGTGTGCGGTCGGCGCGTGGTCAATTTTACGTCGGGCCAAGGACTTCCCTATGCCTCTGAGCAGTACTATCATGCGCCTGGCAAGGCTTCGACGATGATCGTGCAGGTTGGCGCACGTGCGCTTACCAAGCACGCGCTCAACGTTCATTGCGGCCATGATGATATCAACGGGGTTCTCGACACCGGTTGGATTATTGTCTTCGGTAAGGATGCTCAGCAGGCCGCGGACCAATCGCTCATACTGCGTCGGGTTACGGAGAAGAGCCTGACCCCAGGAATGAACGTGCAGGATGGTTTTCTCACCACCCACCTTGAACGAACCTTCTATCGCCACGAGGCTGAGCTTATCCGAGAGTTTTTGGGGGATTCAGAAGACATTATCGAGTGTCCGACTGAGGCGCAGCGCACATTGTTCGGTCCCACGCGTCGGCGAGTGCCTAAGATGTACGATTTGGCCAATCCTGTGTTGCTGGGTCCGGTCCAGAACCAGGAGCACTACATGCAGGGCGTGGTGGCCCGCCGGAATAACTTCATTGAACCGATTCTCCAGTACTTGGTAGAGTCTCATGAGGAGTTCGGTCGCCTTACGGGGCGACACTATGGGCTGCTGACGGAATACAAGACCCAGGACGCCGAGACTGTCTTCATTGCGTTGGGTTCGGCGGCTGAGAATTGCGAAGCGGCCGTCGACCACCTGAGACAGACGAGGGGCGTCAAGGTCGGTTCAATTCATGTCAACGTGCTCCGGCCGTTCCCGGAACAGGCCATGGCTAGGGCTCTCGCGGGTAAGCGCAACGCGATCGTACTGGAGCGTACTGATGAGCCGCTGGCCGGTGACAACCCCCTTGGTCGCGATATTCGCACAGCACTGAACAAGGCGCTGGTCATCGAGGGGCATCCAATAGCAGAGGGGTTTCCAGCTATCGCAGCCTGTGACCTGCCGCGCATCTTCAGCGGTGTTTACGGTCTGGGGTCCCGCGACTTCCGTCCCGAGCAGATTCTAGGCGCGTATGAGTACGCGACATCAGGTCGGGCGCGAACGGATGGTCGTGCCGCGAAAGACGGGACTTCCTTCTTTGTTCTCGGTGTTCCCCACCCTTACGAAGTCAAGTCGGATGAAGCGCCTTCGTTGCTGCCCAACGGGGCCATCGCTGTGAGATTTCACTCGATCGGTGGTTGGGGGGCCATAACAACGGGTAAGAACTTGGGCGCGATCATTGGGGACTTTAATGATTTTCTTTCAGCACGCAATACGGAACTGGACGAGTTTGGGCGTCCGAGAGAGGTTATCCACGTTAGCGCCAATCCGAAATACGGGTCCGAAAAGAAAGGGGCGCCAACTTCGTATTTCCTTGTAGTGGCTCCTGAACGCATTCGGGTGAACTGCGACCTAAGGCATGTGAACGTGGTGCTATGTTGCGACCCCAAGGCATTCACGCACTGCAATCCGCTGGACGGGATGTCCGAAGGTGGCGCGTTGATCTGGGAGTCTGATGAGACAGCGGAGGAAGCTTGGGAGCGCCTACCGATCTGGGCCCGTACGGAGATAGTGGACAAGAAGATACGCGTGTTTACTTTATCGGGGTTTGACATTGCTCGAAAGGCGACCAACCGCGCCGACCTGCAACTCAGGATGCAGGGCAACGCGTTTCTCGGCGCCTTCTTCAAAGTGTCCCCATTGCTCAAGGATTTCGAGATTAGCAACGATCAGTTTGAAGAGGTTGTGCGCAATCAGTATCAAAAGAAGTTCGGAAAACTTGGTTCTGCGGTCGTCGAGTCCAATATGGAGGTCATGACGCAGGGCTTCGGCCGTGTGACCGAGATCAAGGTAGGCGAAATTACGGCGGCGGACCGGTCTACACTGCGAGGCCTTCCCATGCTGCCGGTCGCCGCAATGGCTGCACCCGACTCGGGTGAAGGATGTGGGAGCTGTCGTTCTCATTCACTTCCGGACGGGCAGTCCGAGCGCACGCCGTTAACGCAGGTCGGTGTGTTCGACTCTGAGTTCCGTTCCGACTATGGCTACGATCAGCCGGCCTCGCCGTTGGCTGCAATGGGCGTTATGGCGGCGGGAACCGGCGATACTGCATCCAAGTACGTGGCCCGTCGTGAGACGCCACTCTTCATCCCTGAAAATTGCACCCAGTGTATGGAGTGCATCTCGGTCTGCCCGGATACAGCTCTCCCAAATTGCTCACAGGACATCGAGACGGTGCTTAAGACCGCCATCAGCAACTATGTTGAGAACACGGATGATCGGGCGAAACTGATTGCCCACGTACCTGAGATTGAAAAACGAACCCGATCGTTGATGAACGATGCGATCGGTGGCAAAGTTGACACCCCGTTTCCCAAACTTGTTCGGGAGGCGACTAGCGGGTTAAATGGCTTTTCTGACACGGCCCGTAGTCAGTTTCTAGATATTATCGAACAGGCTCCGGTTGCCTATAACAAGGTTAACGCGATTTTCAGAGGTCCAGAGAGAAAGAATCCTGGAACCGGCGGAGTGTTCTCGATCTTCGTTTCTGACCTGTGCAAGGGCTGTGCAGCGTGTGTCACTGCCTGCGGTGATCACGATGCGCTTCGGATGGTGGCAGAGACGGAGGACGTCAACGCGGAACATGAGACCGGAACAGCATTTCTCGACCTGCTGCCAGATACCGAACAGAAGTTCCTTGGTTTCTATAATGACGAACACCCCGTTGATTCCAAGACGGCTACTCTTCGGAACCATTTAATGGTTCGTCGAAACTACGATGCTCTGGTATCGGGCGATGGCGCTTGTGCCGGATGTGGTGAGAAGAGTGTTTTACGTGCAATAGCGTCGGTGACGGAGGCCTACATGAGGCCGCTCTATCATGCCAAAGCGGATCGGTTTTCCGAGAAGGCTGGTGAGCTTCGCCAGAACGGTGTCACTTGTCTGTCGGCGCTGGCGGCGTTGCATCCGGAAGAGCACAGGATCTTTGTTCGGACGGTGGCACACGCCGTCATGGGACTTGGTGGCGACAGTGAGAAGGACACCGCAGCTCGACTTGAGGCGCGTGGTCCCATATCGGACAAGGAGATTGTTGATGCACTCGTGACTGTGCTCGAGCAGGAGGCGTTCAATCACAAGGAACTTCAGGCGATCGACGGCCGGTTGGACAATGGCCAATGCGTTATGGCGATGGCAGCTCATACCGGGTGCAATACCGTATATGGATCGACCCCGCCGAATAATCCGCACCCTTATCCGTGGATGAATTCACTTTTCCAAGACGGTGCGACGATCGGCTGGCTCTTTGGTGAGAGTTTCATGGTTGACCACGGACGTCGTTCGGTCGTCCCCGAACGCCTTGCCGATGTGCTCATTAACAAGACGGGTGCGGCTGTGACGGAACAGAATTACTACGACTACACCCATTTTAGTGACAATTTGATGACTGCTGACGAAGTCAAGGAGCTGCCGAAAGTATGGATCGTCGGTGGGGACGGAGGCATGGGCGATATCGGATATCAGAACGTGTCTAAGATGGTGCTGCAGAATCGCCCAAATGTTAAAGCGGTAATGCTCGACACGCAGGTTTATTCGAATACAGGGGGGCAGAATTCTGATTCGACGCCAATGCTCGGGGGGGGCGATATGAACTCCTTTGGTGCGGCCACTCAGGGCAAGGCTGTCGAGAAGAAGACCGTGGCCGAAACGTTTCTAGCCGGTCACGGATCTCCTTTCGTGTCCCAAATATCGATTGCGAACGCACCGAAGTTCTTTCGGGCGATTCTCGATGCACTCGAATATCGAGGAACCGGTTTTCTCCAATGCTTCACGACATGCCAGCCTGAGCACGGGGTGGCCGACGACATGGCTCTTGATCAGGCCCAGCGGGTTCGAGACTCACGTGGTGCGCCCGAGTTCGTCTTTAATCCAACTCTAGGTGAGACTTACGAGGAGGCGCTCGACCTCAAGGGTAACCCGCACCCGGACAAGGACTGGTACACAACGAAATTCAAGAGCACGGGTGAAAAATACCGGTACACAGTGGCGCACTGGTGTGCGACCGAAGCCAGATTTAGGAACCATCTGAAGCGCATAAAGGATTTGAGCGAGGTGGAGCGTCTGATCCCGCTCGAAAACATGCTCCTCAGGATTACCCAGCAGGATGTCGTCCACCGGCGTCACCTCAATCCCGACCACCGCGCCTTTGTGCCGGACTTTGGCGTCTTCGTGAGGGTGCCAGGCCCAGACGGAGTGCCTCAAGCGATGTCGATATCACGGCAATTGGTGCTTTTCTGCGTCGAGAGGCGAAAAGCTTGGCGCCTTTTGCAGAGCAAAGCTGGAATCGTTAACAAGGAGTATGTCGCCCAGCGTGAGCTCCTAGCCGATGTTGATGCTGGTAACCTCGCTAAGGACGAACTGTTCTCTCGCGCGGAGGAGCTCTTCGAGGAGCGGTTGCTCGGTTCGGCGATGTTGACGGCTTAGATGTTTTCGTTGGTAAGGTTCAGCTGATTAAGAGTCTTGTGCGATCGGTAGTCTCAGATGGTCATACGTCGTTTTCGTCGACAAAAAATCCCCTGTGTGGTCACGTCTACGCACGATGGTCGCAAATAGGGATACAAAACGGACACATGGTTTCTCATCGAATTTTCGCCTACCGGCCGTAGACGCTGGTGGAGTTCAACTGGCGCTTGAACGACGGTAGTATCACCGTGCTTGGTTCAGCAGAGAAACAACATGATTTCCAAATCTGACGAGATGCAACACGCTCCAATTGTCGCAGTGATAGGAGCAACGGGTCGTGTTGGCCAGCACGTTTTCAGTGGTGCGGTCGATCGGGGTTTTCACGTACGAGCGCTCGTGCGCGACAGAAACAAACTGAATGGCAATGAGAACGTCGAGATCATCCAGGGCAATATCCTGGACCCGGTAGTGGTACGAACGCTAATCGAGGGTGTTGACGTCGTGCTTTCTGTGCTGGGATCACGACCGAAGGAGCCAATGATCGTAGGGCCAGGGACTCGCGTTTTGGTTGATGCGATTCGTGCTTGTGACGTCGCGCCAAGAGTCGTCCACATTTCGTCTCTTGGAATAGGAGACTCCTACCGACAGTGCCGGAAGCTTAGCTGGTTCTTCGCCGTGTTGATGAGTCGTTATGTATTGCGAACGGTCTTTAGAGACATGGAGAAGGCCGAAACCATACTAACGAGCGCGTCTGACATCTCGGCTGTCAGGGTGCGTCCTACGGTGCTGAAGGAGAAGGGTGCCTCGGACTACCGATGTCTTTCTGCACAAGACCCGCCAGGAAAATTCTTCATCCGGCGACAGACCGTGGCGAAATTTTTTCTGGACGCTGTCACCGACAAGACCTGGGACGGTACAGCGGTCTCGCTGTTTTCCGCGTGACTCCATAGCGCAGTCCGAGCGGCATCAGTTGTCCTGCCGGTTGCAGCGCGTCCTACGACACGGGGACTGTGGTGACGCTGACCGCGGACGCGGCCAGTGGATCGACGTTTGCCGGGCTCTGGGGTGGCGACTGCTGCGGGAATGGGCTGACGGCAAGTGTGACCATGGCTGCGGCGCGAAGCTGCAAGGCAACGTTCGATGCGGAGCAGCAATAAAGAATGGGATGCCGCACCCCCGCGTGATTAACCCTATTGAACCTCCCGCCGTGATGGGTGGGCAGAGTATTGCCGAATCTCGACGCTGGTGGCGAGCTGCCGGGCACTCGAGTCCCAAAGCCGCAGATTAAGAGACGCACGCTCGAGATTTGGTTGTTCGGGAAACTTTAGGTCAGTGGTCGCGATAACGTTCGTTTGCGAGTAATTCGGCCGTACGGTACCGTGGCTGAATGTCGACGGGAATGCTGTCGAGGCGATTAAGCACTGACTGTACTTCTGGACGAATCAGACCGAGTGTTTCAAGGACATTTTGCGCCTCTTCATAATTACCTTCAGCCTGAATCGTCATAAGCCGAGTCGTCAGAGCCTGGACAGCCGAGCGTATGCGTGCATGATTCACCGCGAACGTGCCATCAGAGTTTATGTCTACAGCTCCTGCGTCGAGAAATGTATTTAATTGAATAGCGACTCCTCGTCCATGCGCTTCGTCGATACCGAATCGGATCGACCTGAAGGTAGACGCCAGAAATGTTGTGTAAATTGATCGCTCGAGCGAATCGTTAATGACACCCTTATCGATTAGGCGGTGAAGAGCCCAGAGCCCAGCGATGTCGGCCTTAGCCTCTTCAATAGTGCTATAGGTTTCTTTGAGCGCCGCTCGAACCGTGGTTGATCGCGTGCCAGTTGTGATCGAGTGAGGACCCAGGCCGTGCATCAATTCGTGCATCAGGATATGCGTGAAGAATGCTTCAAATGAGACGTCTGTTCGTTCACCAGAAGAGAGCGCAATAGCCGCGACTGGGGTCAAGACGTAGTCGAACTTTGCTTGCTGGATGTTCTTGAGCATTACTCGTTTTGAGCCTTTATCTCGAATCACTCTTTCGTCGTTTGGTAGATTGAAGGCGGCCGTTTGGACCCCGCTATTAGCATCTCCAGCAGTGAAGACCACGTTAACGACTCGGATCGGCGCCATAGCTCCTATTTGTGGATCTCGATACTTGGGGTTAATCGGAAGGTTGTTTTCCAACTCTTGAAGTTCGGCGGAAAACCGCGACAACTGAACGGTGTCGGCTTCGTCCTTGATAGTAATAAATGCTTCGAATGCCGCTTTATAGTTAAACCATTGATCTTCATATACTTCGTACGGTCCAATCGTCGGCTCGATACTTGAATCGAGTTCCATCCACGCAACGTCACTGTCGTAGTAATCGTTTGAACCAAATGCTGCCGCACGTGATTGCAGGTAGCGTTTTAACGAAGGGTTCGAGGTTAAGGTGGCGGCGTCTCGCAGGTGAGCCGAAGCCAGTGTGAGTGCTGTTTGATATTCTCGGCTGTAGGGCACGGCATGAAGAGAACCGTCAATATTTCGGCGAATAGTTGTGAAGAACCCGGTCGCAGCTCTCCGCTCAACATCGGACAAGTTATCGATCCAAGTCGCGACTTCTTCGCGCGTTGAATCAGCCGGGTAATATGAGGCTCCTCGCGGTTTCTCTGGAACGCCAGCAACGAAAGCCGCGTTCTCTTCCAGCCGGGACCAAGGACCTTTGTTAAGCACGAAGAAGTCAAGAGCGGCCTGCCCGGCGACGGTTCGATCACTTTGCATTTGGAGTAAGAGTGCCGGGTTTCCAGACCAGACCTGTTCAAGGAAGATAGCGTCCATAATGCGGGCAGCGTCAAGAAGTTTTGAGAGCGCTTCGCGTTCGGATAACGGCAATTCGTCGATGTTGGCAGTTATATCGACAGGCGTGAACAAGGAGCTCATTGTCATAGGCGGCAGTTGTCCGTTGGCGAAGTTGGCGACTATTAGGAAGGAAAATCCGATCGCTGCAGTCGAGGTCTTCATAGTCCTATAGTAATGTAGATGCCGATGTCTGATACGAAGAGCTTCGTTGATTTGGTTGTCGTTGGTGGGGGGCCAGGAGGCTATACGGCCGCATTCCTAGCTGCCGACCGGGGCATGTCGGTTGTGTTGATTGATGACGCTCCACGGCCGGGAGGGGTATGCCTCTTTCGGGGCTGTATGCCGTCGAAGGCGCTCCTGCATGCCGCCAAAGTGCTAGCAGATGCGAGAGAGGCATCCATGTGGGGACTGTCATTTGATGGCCTGTCGATAGATGTTGACCGGTTACGGGGATGGAAGAATGAGGTTGTGAGAAAACTTACGTCAGGTCTTTCTCATCTTTCAGAGCAACGAAAGATTTCCTTTTCACAGGGGCACGCTGAATTCCTGGATGCTCAAACTGTTCAGGTCACCTCTCGTGAAGCGTCGAAAGAGAACGAAACGATTAGGTTCAAGAATGCGATTGTTGCGACGGGATCTCGACCCTCAATGCCCAAGTCTTTCCAATTGGATGATCCACGTGTGCTTGACTCAACTGCGGCGCTCGAGCTTGAAAAGATTCCGGCTTCGTTACTCGTTGTCGGGGGGGGCTACATCGGGCTTGAGTTGGGGACTGTGTACGCTGCGCTTGGAACAAAGGTCACTGTAGTGGAGTTAAGCAAGAGTCTTCTTCCAGGTGCGGATGCCGATCTTGTTCGTGTGTTGGCACGCCGTATTGATCAAATGGTCGATGGAGTGTGCCTTGAGACGAGCGTAACGGAGCTTATTCCTCAAAGCGGTGGGCTCGACGCTGTTCTCGAGGGTTCTGGTGGCGATATTCGTACACAGCGATTTGACCAAGTACTCGTTGCTGTTGGCCGCGTTCCCAATTCTTTCGTGCCAGGACTTGAACATACTCTCGTCGAACGTGATTCTCGTGATTTTATTGTGGTTGACCCGCATCGTCGTACGGCAGAGCCATCAATTTTTGCTATCGGTGACGTGGTTGGAGAACCGATGTTGGCCCATAAAGCCTTTGCCGAGGCGAGAGTGGCCGTGGATGTACTTTGTGGCGGATCCGCTGAATTCGATTCGCAGACTATTCCGGCGGTAGTGTTCACTGACCCGGAGGTAGCTTGGTGCGGGTTGACCGAGGGTGAAGCTATAACTGAGGGACGGAAGATTTCGGTGGCTAAGTTTCCTTGGGGAGCGTCCGGTCGGGCTTTGACGCTGAATCGTCCGGAAGGTTTGACCAAATTGATCATTGAACCTGAGAGTGAACGGATACTTGGTGTTGGTGTTGTCGGGGTTGGAGCAGGAGAGCTGATCAGTGAGGCAGTTGTAGCTGTTGAAATGGGGATAAGTGTTTCTGACTTAAAGCGTTTGATACATCCGCATCCGACGCTCTCGGAGACTCTAATGGAAGCGGCGGACGTTTTTTTCGGAGAGAGCAGTCACGTTTACAGACCAAAACGGCCCTAGTAGTTGTCTAGAATCAGGAAGGTTGTTTTGTGGTGCCGAGGCCGCAACTGTTTTTGCCAGCGATGGAATCGATGTGGGAGATTCTGGACTGGGTGGGATTTACCTTAGAAGCGTTTGGATCGTCTTGAAAACGTTTCGTAACATCACCGCGGTGATTTTTCCCGTATTCGTGTTTCTCTGACTTGGATGATATGACGTTACCAGATGAGGACCAGAGTCTTTTTTTTGGATGAAAATTGATCCGTGCGAGAAATGAGGTTTACGGCTTGGAATAATGTTACGTCTCGCCATAAAGTGCCAATAGGCATCAAACGCAGCGTTTCCTAGCGATAGTACTACCTGTACGCGGGTGAGTACTGCTAGTTCAGCCTCAAGAAAACGTTCACAGTTTTGAATCTCACGAGCGTTAGGCTTATTGTCGGGTGGAGCACACCGTACCACATTATTGAGGTACGCATCTATGAGTCGAAGTGGGTCTTTCGCGTGTTGCGTTGTTGGTTGGTTAGCGAATCCTTCGCTGTGCATCGCATTGATCAGAAAGTCACCTGATTTATCGCCTGTGAAGACCCGTCCGGTCCGGTTCGCGCCATGCGCACCAGGAGCGAGGCCTATAACAAGTACACGGGCATTCTTGTCGCCGAAACCGGGAACCGGCTGGGCCCAGTAATCTTCGTTTCGAAATGATGCGCGTTTTTTCTGCGCGACTCGCGCGCAGTAGGCACGTAATCTCGGACAGCTCTGGCACAACACAATTTCTCTCCTGATAGCCGAGAGTGAAGTCATCAATTGATTTGGAGCAGGACTAGCTTCGAGACACGCGTTCAAACGCTACCGATTGTTCATGCGCATGATAGGAACTTCTAACCAGTGGTCCGGACTCAACATGGAGGAACCCGAGCTTAGTTGCACACTCTTTGAGAGCGACGAATTCGTCAGGGTGATAGTATCGGTCCACGGGCATGTGGGCTCTCGAAGGTCGCAGATATTGCCCGATGGTTAGAATTTCACATCCGACGGACCGAAGGTCATTGAGAAGGGTAACGAGTTCATTCCACTGTTCGCCGAGACCAACCATTAGCCCTGATTTAACGGGGATTCGAGGCGTATGACCGTTGACTCGATCGAGCAGCGTCAGCGCGCGACGGTATTGTCCGGCAGACCTGGCCCTTGGGTAAAGACGTTCTACAGTTTCCATATTGTGATTCACAATATCTGGCCTGGCATTTAGTACGGTCTGAAGATCAATTGAATGGCCTCGAAAATCAGGAATCAATACTTCCACTTTGCATCTTGGGACAAGGTTTCGAATGCTCTTAATCGTTGCAGCGAATATCGAAGCGCCACCGTCGCGCAAATCGTCTCGATCAACAGAAGTTACGACGACGTAGGAAAGATTCATTCGAGCTACGGCCTGCGCTAGGCGTAATGGTTCCTGCGGATCGACCAAACCGGGTCGGCCGTGGATGACGTTACAGTATCCACAGGCGCGTGTACACACATCGCCGAGGATCATGAATGTGGCAGTTCCGTGGTGCCAGCAATCACCGATGTTCGGACAGGCCGCTTCCTCACAGACTGTCCGTAAGTCAAGGTCCTTCATGATCGTTTTTAATCGCAAATATCCGCTGCTGCCGGGAGGACTTACACGGAACCATGGTGGTTTCGGTTGCCGATTAAGGTTTTCCGAGAGCGGGGCGCGACCACGAATTAGGTTGACGGAATGAGAAGATGACATTCGCAGAGAATGTTATCGTCTTCTTTGATATGACGTCCAACTCATCGTTGGCTATTACTTGGCTCGGGCATAGTACATTTCTGTTGCGCTCACCGGGCGGAAAAAATCTGCTGTTTGACCCATGGCTTTTTGAAAACCCTTCTTGTCCGGCGGAATGGAAGCGAACCGTTGACCCGGACCTCATACTTGTGACTCATGCGCACGAGGATCATTTTAGTGATGTTGAGTTGATTGCGCGAGATACGGGTGCACCTGTTGTTGCGATAGTGGAGATTTGTCATTTCTTGGAGACTCGTGGGGTTCGTGGGGTAATACCGATGAATCTGGGTGGAATGGTCACGATTTTTGGTGTCGACATCGCGATGGTTCGAGCGGACCATAGCAGTGGTCGTAAGGGTGACCGTGGAATGGAATATATGGGTGAAGCAGTGGGTTATATCGTTCGCTTCGAGGACGGTTTGACAATCTATTTTGCTGGAGACACGGATGTATATGGCGATATGCGGCTAATCAGAGAACAGCACCAACCAGACATCGCATTTTTACCAATAGGAGACCGATTTACGATGGGTCCGAAAGGCGCGGCATTAGCTGCGAAACTACTTGGTGCTCGTCAGGTAGTACCAATGCACTACGGAACTTTTCCTGAGCTAACAGGCACAATACTACGTTTTAGGGAGTTGATTAAGCCAAGTGGTATAGACGTCTTGGAGCTACAGCCGGGAGAGACTTCCATTTAACTCGACTTCGTATTTATGAGGAGCAGCCAGCGAAAACGACTCCCTACCAGATTAACAGGGCTGTCGAAAGGATTACGCTAGAGGCATTCGTGAGTTTGCAGTAGGGATATTAGATTGGTTGAGTATTCTAAAGGGTAGACCTCAAGAAAATTCTAATTACTCGAATTTTCCTGTTTGTTGCGTCTATGAGCAAGGGCTACTCGGAAACAAAGAGCGGTTGGGTCTTCTCTGGTTGGAAACGATTTTTGCTGTTTGTTAAGTGCTTCTGGCTCTTGATCCGTGGCCAGACGCCCGTGTATCCTGTGTGCATCAACGGAGGAAAAATGCAGGTCGTTGGAGGAGTTAATGGCTTATTCGATTTGTGAACCCTGTGTCGGTACGAAGGACACTGCGTGTGTAGATGTCTGCCCGGTGGACTGCATTCATCCACGAAAAGATGAGGATGAATTCGAAGCAGAGACGATGCTTTATATTCATCCTGAGGAATGTATTGACTGTGGCGCTTGTGTCCCGGCGTGTCCGGTAGAAGCAATTTTTGTGAATGACGAAGTGCCGGAGGAGTGGCAGAGTTTTATTGAAACGAATGCACAGTGGTTTGAAGGAAAATGAAGGGAAGTAGAGCTAAACTTCTTTAATCTTACTTGGAAATTTTTGGACACTGAAAGATATTCTGATGGGCTTGATTGATCATAGCTTCGAAGACAATTTCATTACGACGAACCTCGATCGGGTTTTGAACTGGGCGAGGCAGTCCTCTCTCTGGCCTATGGGTTTCGGGTTAGCTTGCTGTGCGATAGAGATGATAGCTACCTCGACATCTCGTTATGATATTGCCCGTTTTGGTGCAGAGGTGTTTCGGGCCTCGCCTCGACAATCTGATTTAATGATTGTTGCGGGAACGGTAACCAAAAAGATGGCACCTGTACTGCGGCGACTTTATGATCAGATGCCGGAGCCGAAGTGGGTCATTTCTATGGGCAGTTGTTCTAACGCGGGTGGACCGTTTCCGACTTACAGCGTACTTCAGGGGGTAGACAAGATAGTTCCCGTGGATGTTTATGTGTCCGGCTGTCCTCCTCGTCCAGAGGCTTTGATGTACGGGCTGCTCCGGCTTCAAGACAAGATTCGAAAAGAGAGTACCGTTCTCAGAAAAGAACGTGTGATTATGGTAGGTCAAAGTGAACCGACTCTTGTTGAAGGGCGGAGTTGATCGATGCCTGCAGTTTTAGCAAAGTGGCTTCGGACAATTTTTTTTGTGGACTTGTTAAAGGGACTATTGGTCACTCTAAAGTACACTCCTCAGCCAGCTTTTACGTTCCAGTATCCAGCCGAGCGACGGCCGGTGGCGCCTCGGTTTCGCGGGGTTTTACGTTTGCAGGCGGAACCGGAGACGGGAGCACAAACCTGCATAGTTTGTGACCAATGTGCAAAGGTATGTCCGGACGACCTTATTAATCTAGGAGGTCACCGCGAGCCCGGACACAAGATTAAGGTTCTCGATTATTTTGATTTTAATTTGTCGCGGTGCAGCTTTTGCGGACTCTGTGCTGAGGTTTGTCCAACGAAACCTATAAAGGCCCTCATTATGAGTGAGGACTACGAGCTAGGCACCTACAGCCGAAACGAACAAATTCTTCGAATCGATGAAATGTACGACGGCGTTGCTATCGAGCAGTACAATAAATAGAGCCTGTCTTTTGCTGGTCGCTCAACTGCGACACTTTTGACAAACCAGGCATCGTTTATCAGGGAGACGTCATGAGCATCGGTCTTCGCGGCTGGGTCTTAGCCCTTGCAGTTGCGGTTGGAGCGTCAATTGCGATTCAAGCGAGTGTTAGTTCAGACTCAGCACGTAGCGAGATTCGTCTGCAATTGGCCGATCTCCTTTTCGGAGATGAACGCTATTGGGATTCTCTTGATGCTTACAATCGAGCGAAAATTGGGGCGACAGATTTCCAACTCATTCGTGCATCTCGAGGTTTAGTCAGTTCTCTCCTGCAGGTCGCAGAGTTTTCTCGGGCACATGAGGAGGCCGAGTTCCTTTCGGGCTTAGACCCGAATGATCCGGTGTCACAGACTCTTTACGGAGATGCACTATGGGCTGCCGGCCTGTTTGTGGAATCCGAAGCGGCGTATCGGGATGTCGTGGCGGCCGTACCCGCACACGGGAGAGCGCGACACGGAATCGCTCGAAGTTTGGCCGCCCGGGGGCGATTGGATGACGCTTTAGCTGAAATATATGCAGCATTAGAGGCAGACGATAGTGCCGAAAATTATCACACGCTGAGCACCATATACCGACGTTTGCGTCAGTACCCGGCCGCTGCCTCGTCCCTAATGCAATATGTTGATCGCCTGTCACGCTCCGGTCGATCGGAAAAAACAGAATGGGCGAGATCTGAGATTCGATTTCTTCGATCCTTTGGGGACCGAATCCCGTTTAATATTGATGAGGACGAGCTCGCGCAGGTGCATACGATTCCGTTCGAATTGGACCGTGACAAGGTCGTGATTCGTGGCCGGATTAATGATGGTGACCTCATCGACCTAGTGATCGATACTGGCGCAGAGCAGATGGTTTTGTCGAAACCAACGGCTCAGCGATATGGCGTCAGACCCATCACGACTACGCTTAGTGCTGGTGTGGGAGATATCGGTCTCCGTGGTCTGGAAATGGGAAGAGCTGATTTCATTGAAATCGGTTCGCTTACCGTTAGGAATGTTCCCGCAATTATTAAGAATCCTCCATTGTCCGGTTTGCCGGACACACGAGTGGAAAACAGTATTTCTCCGCTCGCTTTTGGCCTGTCAACCATTGTCGATTATGCGAAGAAAGAGTTGATTGTTTCTCGCGTGCTTCCCGCGGAAACCGCAGATGTAACCTTGCCGATGCGGTTCAACCGTCTCGCGCTTGTTAGAGGCGTAATCAACGACGACTATCCGAAGAGCTTTATTGTGGATACTGGTGGAGAGGTAATTTCTATTAGCCTTGCGTCAGCCAATTCCTTGGGAATGGTTCCTGTTCGTCATATTCCGCTACAGGTGTTTGGGACATCAGGCTGGGATCCAGACGCGTTTCTCTTGCCGGGTGTTGATCTCGTATTCGACAAGATTCAATTTAATAATTTCGCCGTCGTTGTGCTGAATTTGCATCGGCCGAGTGCGCTTCTTGGATTCCATATTGGTGGTATCGTCGGACATAAATTCCTTAGCAATTATCGTGTGGCGATGGATTTGCAGGAATCAACACTTCGCTTGACTGAACTTTAAGCTGGTGAGAGTGATTTTGGACTAAAAGTCCATTCCAATCCAGATTTGAAACCGGACACGCCTGAACGCATCAGAGCCACGAACGAATCCTTTACGCGCAGCTTCAAAGGCAAACACTGCGTCTTCATATTCCTTGTTAAATAGTGTCAGCCAGGACCAGTCAAAGTGGATGGGGAACCCGATCATAAAGGTTGTCAATCCCAGTCCGTAGGAGGCTCTGGCATTTTCTAGGCGAAATCCGTTTATGGCGACGGGATCACCGTATAGCTCTTGAACTTGGTCTATGTCGTCGTTGTAGAAATAGTTGGTTATTGGCCGTACCACGCGCGGTTCTCTGCTCCAAAGGCTCATCGGCTGTCCCATCAGACCAGCAGCCCCGAAGTTAAAGAAGAAAGTGCCTCGGATGCCACCGATGACTCCTATTGGGGTCAACATAGCCTCGACGATTGGGAAACGCAATTCTGCATTTGCGAAGAATGCCTTGTGTCCGAGAAATTCGAGATAGTCATAGCCTCGCATCTCGGAGTTTCCACCAAAGAAGGTAAAGTCTGGGTATTCTCCCCAGCTATTGAAGGCCTTTGCCCTAAGTGCGATTACGCCATTCTGCGCCAGACGAAGGTAATACCTTAAATCGACGTCTATTTTTTGACGGGACAGCAGTGCCCCAGCCGGAGGAGAAAATTCGTAGTCGAACATGACCGAATTTCCGGCGACCGGACCGAACTCTCGCATGACGGTCGTTTCTTGCACGTATCGAATTCCGAGTGGGATATATGTGCCGTCTCGGAAGAGCGTCGTGCCAAACTCTTGAAGTTGATACATATCCGACTGACTCTGAAGTGTTGAATCTCTGTACGCTTCCTTTGAATTCATCACGCCGGCGGTGAGCTCAATTCTTCTGAAGCGGTCGAACGGGTAGATTCCCAGAAAATTTCCCCCGTTTGTTCTGCGTGTGGCGAGGGCATCATCTCGGCTAAGAAAACCCATACCGCCGTAGCCGCCGTAGTTCCCTGGATAGAAACCGTAAAAAAACGTCTCAGAGGAAAAGCCCTGTGCAGCAAATTGCATGCGGCCTGAGAGATTCACATATTGACCGCTATAAGTCCGATATTGGGAGATGGAGAATGCCTGTAGCGTGAAGAGTTGGTCCCCCAAAACGTCCGCGAATGTTACCTGCGTGCCGCCAAGAATATCGCCGCTGTTTGTGACGCCAAGGTTAATGGGAGGGCGACTCTCCAAGTACATATTCTCAAAATTTCCCTTCCGTCGAGCGTTTCTCTCATTGAACGTATGAGTGAGCGGGGATTGAAAGTCGATGATCGGTCCGGGTCCACCAAAATCACTAGTCGTAGCTGTGAAGAGATCGTTCTCAAGTTCAATGGTGTATACCCCGTACTCAGACTTAAAGTAACTGACAAAACCGATGCGACTAGTTGTTTCGTCCTCGTCTGGTGATAAAAAGATTGGGTTGACATTTCCTGTCGATGTGTCAGTGAGCTGGCGGAGATGTCCAGTCTTGAGGTCTAGGGACCAAATGTTATAGATTTCACCATCGCGTGCGATGTTTGGTTGAACGGGAAGTGTTGGGTCTACTGCCGTCGAAGCAAAGATGATCGTCCTGTTATCAATGAACTGACCACCGGCGTCATCGTGGGTGCCGAAGGTTAGTTGGATTTGTTCTCCAGTATTCAGATCGAATCGAAAAAGTTTGTTGTTGCCACTTATTCTCGAAAGATGCACGACGTGATTGCCGTCGGGGGAATAGAATGGAGCATAGTCAGCGAAATCGGTTCGGGTTAGTTTGACGACTTCTTCACTCGCTAGGCTAACCTCGAATATGTCCCCGACACCGTTCTCCAAACCAGAAAACACGACTCGTTCGCCGTCAGGCGAGAAGTCTGGTGACTCAGGTTCGTCAACCATGTCTAGGTCAATTAAGTGTTCTATGTCTCGGGTTACAACGTTTTGTATCACGAGGGCTCGATATTTCCCTTTCCGGACCAGGTAGGCGAGCTGGTCTCCGGATGGCGACCATGATAACCATGGAACTGTGTTAAATCGATTACCCGGCTGGCTAATCGATTCAAATCCAAAGTTCTGATCAAAGCCCGACGTCAAATTGGTGATGACTTCGCCCGAGTGCGATGAAAGCAGAAGGATGTCCAGTTCCCGGTCCTGTCTGTTGAGTGCCAACGCAGCTATTAAGTCACCAGAGGGAGATGACTCAATCGACAAGATAACCGGGTAGGGACTTGTCAAAGGGTCAGGAACGAGATTCCGGTTGTAGTCTGTCGCGCGCTCCTTATCCCTGAAAGCTTCGAACCGGTCGGTAAGATACACCGTAAACGCGTCATCGAAATCGTCGGCAGGTAGGTCGAGAGCTTCGTTATATGGGTCTTCACCGCCCCCTATTGCGTTTCTCCGTAGTGCAAATAGAAACTGGCGAACGCCGTCCATTCCCCAGCGCTCCTCCATGAAATCAAAAACGGCATGACCAAGATTGTAGACAACTCTGGCGTTTGCAAAACCACCATATCCGACAAAATCTGTCATAGATGGCACTTCATCAGAAACAGCTACATCCCGAACCATCATGATGTCGAGTGGTCTCCAAACACCCGCCATAAAATCCGCAAGACCTTCGTCGACCCATAGCGGCACGGTGCTTCGAATGATCGAACGTGGAATAATGTCAAACTCAAAAATATGTGTGAGTTCGTGTGTAATTAAGCGGTACAGTCCGTCAGGCGGCTCGTCGATCGGTAGCGCTATTCGATTACGGTAAGGTTCTGCGAACGCACCTACGCCTTCAGGGCTACTTCCAGGGATAATATTCTGTTGCTCGAATTCGCTGTGCGTCTTAAACACAACGAGCGGAACGGGGAACGCAAGTTCGTGTCGAAGATTTGCACTCACGTGCTGGTACGCACTTTCGGCGTACGACGCAACGCGCTCTAGGTGTTGCTCAAGTTCCGGGTAGTAGTAGATTTCAAAATGATCCGTCTCATATATGTACCAATCAAACTTGTCATACTTAACCCGATTCTTTCCGTAATACGGATAAAACTGGGTTTGTGCAAAAACGGCTGAACTAACCAATAGCTGCAGTAAGGCAAAGACGGATATGAGTCGAAAACATTGATTGATCGGAAGACTGGAGAGTGTCATAACTTGGTCCCGCGAAATACGTGCATTTGATTAGTTGCCATGGGCGGCTCCTATCGGAACTATTATTACGCATCTTGTTCAACCGATCGAGATTGGGTTGCGTGCCGAGGAGATTCTATGCCGTGTTTGTTGGTGTTTTGACAAATGGACTTGGTGTTTCAGGGTTTTGGACGGTTTTGTCTTTTTGTTTTGATCAATAAATAAAATTGACTCTCGGCGTCGCGATGTTACGAGCGCGACGTGTGAGTGGTTTCTGGGTCGGTGGTTGGTCAGATTTGCTTTATGTTTGACATACGGGGATAGAAGGATAGAAGAGAGTAGGGATTATGGTGTTCTGATTTATCAAACTGATAATTCTTTACATGCTTGAGATCAGGAAGCCGTACACAGTAATCTTTGTTGAGAAATTTAGAGGAAGACCCTGTTCAGGAGCTAAAATAATTGCGCAAAGTGCGGTTGTGGGATCGCTTGTTGCATATTCAGGGACTGATTGTTGATTACGGGTTAGAAGGGGTAAGGGTAAGAGTATGACAGGACGATGGATCGCAGCTTTTACTGCGGCAGTTGGCTTGGGCTTGTTGACACTGCCAGTGTTGCCTGGTCTTTCGCTTGGACATAGTTCCGTTCTTCACGGAGAAGTATCCGCAGTGGCTGCGTGTGACGCGGATGCGCAACCGGCTAATCTTGATTTCACGCTTAAAGACATGAATGGCGAGGCCGTGAATCTGACATCTTTCAGGGGAAAAGTCATTTTGATCAATTTTTGGGCGACTTGGTGTGGGCCGTGCAAAATAGAGATTCCGTGGTTTGTCGATTTTCAGGAACAATATGCCGATGATGGTCTTGTGGTGCTTGGAGTCTCGATGGACGACACTCCAGAGCAGATAGTGCCCTTCGCCGAAGAGTATAAAGTAAATTATCCGATGCTTGTTGGTCGTGAGCGTGAGGATTTTCAGGAGGCTTATGGGCCGTTGTGGGGTATTCCTGTGACAGTTCTGGTCGACCGTGATGGAAAACGTTGTCGAACCCACATGGGAATCGCGACTAGAGAAGAATTTCAGAGGGACCTCGACGAATTGCTTTAACTTTGTTTCTTGGTGGACTGTCGGGTTCAGAGGCTATGAGATGGGCTATCATCGGAATGAGAATTTCGAAGGGCGCTTGAAGAGTGGTGGACAATATGGTCAAAGGATTTGAGCATGCACGGTTAGCATGCGGTTGCAGCGTCAGCTTTAGAGAAGGCGTGGAAGGTAGTCCAGTGATTGTGGTGGTTGACAAGAAGTCTCCAGAATGCGGTCTTTTTGCCCACGTTGACGGATTGCCTATATATGACTACCGTGAGGCCTTGAGGCCGTCTACTCGCGTTAGCCGTTTGTCTGAAAGGGATTACGGAGAAGAAGGGTAGAGCCGAGAGTTTTCCGGAACGAGACGATTCCTGTGCCAAATTGCGCCACTGACTGAGTGAAGAGATTCGTCTTCGTGCCTCGAGTTAATCTCCTGCGTGCCGAAATCATAGCTTGGTGTGTTCAGCCCTGTCGAAAACGAGATAGGGCAAGTTAGTCAACACCGCCGACAGAGCGGTGTATGATGACCACGGATTAAGTACTGCACGTTTGTACCGAAAGGATGCCCAATGCCACAGTTGGCGTCTGAATTTGAAGTCGATTGTCCTTGTTGCAATGCAAAACTGGTTATCGATGTGAATCTTCGTCGTGTCGTATCTCATCGAGCGCCGGAACGTGAGGATATGCCTGAACTGGGTAATGCCCAGGGTATTCTTGAAGAAGAGGCCGCTCGACGTGAGGAGATGTTTCGGCGTTCCGTCTCAGACGAGAAAGGTCGAAGTGATGCTCTGTCGAAACGGTTCGAGGAGGCCTTGAATCAGGTTAGAGACGAGCCTATTACAAGACCTGTTAGAGACTTCGACTTGGATTGAAATTCGGATTTGCTGATTGGGTGTATACGGTTATTGTTTACGAAACTCAGCAGTGGATGTGGCAGTTGCCCTTTGTATTCGACCGTGTGACCGGGCAAAGCTGCTTCCTTTCTTGCCGCCGTTCGTCTGGATTTTAAGTCTGGTCTCTTCGTTTTTGATGTGACTTCCGTACAGTCAAGTGATAACAACGCTCACGATATTCTTTACTGGCGACGGTCTTCGTGTTTTTTCGGTGTACAGACTTTGAAGTAATGAATAAATGACTCATCCGAAGTGGTGAAGTATGAATTCGACCGTTTTTTGCTCTGCCCAATAACCGTCAAACTGCTTGTTGGCTTCCGTTAGAAAACCGCAATGACCACCATGTCTCGTTATGTTGGTCTTAATATGGGGATTGTTGGCGATCTCTGTTTCAGAGAACTGACGCGGAGGCACAAAAGGGTCGTCTTTAGCTGAAATGATCAGGGTGGGAATCGAGATTTGGTTAACTACTCTCAAACTACTGGCACGGTGATAGTAGTCATCTGCATCACGGAAGCCGTGATAAGGAGCTGTGTACTCTTCGTCAAAGTCGCGGACGCTACGAATTCTCGAGAGCGGTTTGGCATCGAACTGTCCTGGAAAAAGTTGAATCTTTTTTAGCATTCGTCGCTTTAGGTTTCTCACAAAATTCCACTCGTAGATTGAATTGCGCCGTTCTTCGAGAGCGTGCACACAGAGATTGAGGTCGATTGTCGGGGAAACGGCGCAAATTGCTCTGAGTGCTAAAGGGTAGTCGTTTGTCAGCTGTCCGCCGAGTCTTAGTGCAACGTTTCCGCCTAGAGAATATCCAATAATAGCGGTATTCGAGATTCCATCTACCTCGATCAATTCTTGGAGAACTGCTTTGGGATCGTCCGTAAGGCCTGAATGGTACAGACCTCTGGACAGATGTTCCGTGTTGCCACAATTGCGTTGGTTCAAGAGAACCACATTAAGTCCCGCGGCAAAAACTTTGTCTGCTATTCCTCTCATGTAGTGCGCTTGGCTCGAACCTTCCAACCCGTGTAAAGCAACGACTGTTGGGTGGTTTCGTGGATTGGATTGCCAGTGACAGTGAGCAAGTACACGGGCATCAGGAGCGACATCAAAAAAACGGCGAGTTGATGGTGGAAGATTGGGGAAATATCTCGGTCTGGCCCAAGTAAAAAGAGTCATCCGGTCGCCGCTTGTTAGATATGTGCGCGGTTTAAAACTGAAGCTTTCCGGATAGTTCATATAGCAACTTCAAGTTTACTTGTTGCATAGCGCTTGGTAGAAGTGGCCAAAAAACCTTTGATCTGGTTACTGCTAATTTGTGGAGTCCGATTGCGATGCTGTCCATGAGAAACGATTGTTAGATTGGAGCTTGTAGACCGTGAATCGGCCATGTTCGTAGGCGGGTGGGAGGTCTAGGGAGTGTTCAGTGATTAGGTAGTCCAACCGATAACGACGAGCAAGCCAAAGTGCTCTTGGAGCATCCAGGGTGTCAAAATTTCCAAGATCGCCAATTCTTCTCGCTATTCGTTCGGCGATTGCTTTGGAATAAATGGCGATTCCTATGTCCTTCACTTCCTCCAAATAGACGTCTCTATGACCTGCAGTCCGAAGGCTGGAACCGTAGCGCCATGCATGTCCTGGATCAGCAAGAAAATGAGTGTCTATGGGTTGTTCACGGGCCCACCGCATTACCTCCGTCCACTCTGTTGTCGGTAGGTCGATTTCAACTAGGGGGTGCTGGGAGCGTTCGACAAACGAGACATAGCTCCCTCTGGCAATGGCAGATATGAGTAGAAGAACTACTGCTGCATGAGAAATATGAATGCGCCGCCACCTATTATTGAAAGATGAAAACAATGATTGAGTGGACCATGGGCTCTCAGTAAGAAACCAGATGACGTACCAAAGTGCGACGACATCCAAGACCCAGAACACACGGTTTAGTTGTAACTGAATAACGAAGGCTATTCCTGCATGCGCGAGTGGCACAGACACCAAGAACAGAATGAGAAGTGCAAAACATCCTGCGATGAGACCAGATTCTCTACCGCTGGTGAGGCTGTGTGTGCGGCGGTGATCATAGATCCCAAAAATGAGAGCGGCGAGTCCAAGATTGAGGAACCAAGTAGATAGTGGCCAGTTTGTCGCTAAGAGATAATCCTTTGATTGAAGAACGGCGCTCCAATCGGCATCCATAATGACCAGTTGCGAGCGGAGAGTGCTTGTTAGTACTCCGATGGAGATAAGAGCAATGATCCCGCAGAGAGCAATGATCGGGTGACGCGCATCTCGGTCAGATGCCATAACTGCAACTAACAGAAGAATAACGAACCAAAGGCCAGTTGTTGGATGAAACAATAGTGCCAGTGCGGCGATAAGAAGGGCAGTCCAGCTTCGGCCGTGAAGAAAGGTGGCTGTGGCGGAAAGCCCGACCGCAAAGGCAAGTAGACGAGGATGAAGGTAGGGTTCGAGTGTGTTAACGGCGGTATCAGCAATGCGATGCTTGATTGCCAGCGCAGTGAGAAATGCGATGACAGCCCAATAACTAGAATAGAGAGCCGTCGCCATTCGTGCTGCCGAGGCGTATAAGACGGATAGTCCTCCCAAGTACACGAAAAGAAATGCGAAAGGCAAACTGAATCCGCTGAGGCGGAGTATCCATCCGAACAAGTCGTCGAATGCTAGAAATCTGTTCTGAGCGTCTAGCAAAACGGTGTCGAGAGGGAAAAGGTCCGGTTGGAGTTCTTGGAGCATGACCGGCAAATAGAACGCCTGATCTGAGACTCCATATCGGTATCCACCGACGTTTAGAAGCACCAAAAGAGTAAATGGCAAGAACCCGAGAATCCCCCACAGCACACGCGACATAGGTTCTATCTATCGGTCAATCACGTCGGTTCGGTTAGAGGCCTCACGAAAATGTGGTGCTGCGTAGTTATCTAGCCGAAGGCTGCTAGGAACTCGGTATCACTTACCCTGAGTGGGATTGTTGTCTTCGGAAGATGGTGACTACAGAGGAATAACCAGATCAAAGAAAAGAAATAGACGTATCTTGTGGCGCACAGTCTCCGTTGACAGTTCCGAGTTATGCGACAATTCCTTTCGTGAACTTAAGAGAGATCAATGTGGGTTGTTTCGGGGGCGGGACCGGTTTGCCGAGTTTGTTGGGCGGCCTTAAGAGAAACCCCTGGATACGCGTGAATGCCGTTGTGACGATGTTCGACAGTGGAGGAAGCTCTGGACAACTTCGGGACCAGCTCGGAGTTCTTCCACCGGGTGACGTTCTAAAATGTGCGCTGGCCTTGGCTCGAAACGAAGTAGAGGCTCGTCGCTTATTACTGTCTCGTTTGCCAACACTCGAAAATGGTCGACTTGGCGGACACACCGGAGGCAACTTTCTGCTTTCGATGATGGAACAATTAAGTGGTGATTTTCTAGCGGCAGTCGACGGTCTGAGGACGTTACTCGATTGTGACGGGCGTGTATGGCCAGTCAGTGTAGACCATTCAACAGTGTGTGCAGAATATGAGGAGGGAGTCGTTGCTAACGGAGAAGTAGAAGTGGACCGTGCGCAACGGCAAGGTCGAAGAGTTAGTAGGGTTTTTCTGAACCCGAAACCTCGTATCCATACTTTGGTCGAAAAGGCAATTCGCGAGTTTGAAGCTTTTGTGATCGGCCCCGGCAGTTTTTACACTAGCTTAATGCCGATTTTATTGGTGGATGGTGTAGCTTCCGCAATTGCCGATACTGCGGGACCAATCGTTCTCGTGACCAACATTCTTACCGAAGGTCGAGGGATGAGAGACTTTTCTGCAAGTGAAGCGGCGTATCGCGTTGGTGAAGCCATTGGGAGGCCAGTTGATGTGGTCATCGCGAATTCGGCGCCGCCGGCTGACGCAGTATTGGAGCGGTATAGCGAGGAGGAGAAAGAGTTGCTTTCTATTGGGAATTTACCAGAAAGATGCGAGTTGGTGACCGGACCTTTCTGGAAGGGAGACATTGCACGTCATGATCGAAGCCGTCTGTCATACGCAGTATGGGGGGTGCTTTCGAGGCGTCTTCTTTCATAGCATCAATGTGTCTGATGGAAAGTCGACATTGATGGATAACACCATGGTGTCTTGTGCATGGACCAGCCGGCGGTTCAAAAGACTGAAGTTCCGTTCTGAAAATGGTTCTGTTGCCGCGGACGAGTGTTGAAAGCATCATGCTGAATCTTCAGGTTAAATACGAACTGCAGAGGTGCCTTAGGAATTGATTCAAAATGCAGAAAGTAGCGGACAGATTGATAAGTAGAAATTAGTGATGAGTCTTTGAGAATTAATGGAGTGGAGAGTTTGGTATCGACCTGTATGTACGTACTTCAAGTATTCAGATGTCCTCTTATGAGGTAGCGGATGTTGACTGCAGTAATCGTTTATGTAGCTGTTCTTGTGGTGATCGGTGCGAGAAGGAATCGTTACGCAAAAACCGGTGACGATTTTCTTGTGGCGGGACGGACGCTTCCGGCAAGAGTGCTAGTGTTCTCTTTACTTGCAACTTGGATAGGTTCAGGAAGTCTTTTTGGCGGTGCTGGTCTCGGGTACAGGTCTGGATTTTCTGCGCTTTGGCAGTCGGCCGGAGCGTGGGTAGGAATTGCGTTAGTTTACTTTATTGCTCCGAGGGTTCGAAGGCTAGCTCAGTATACCGTTCCAGATATTCTGGAACTGCGGTACGGATCGGTGGCGAGAATTCTTGGTACTTGTACAACAGTTTTAGCCTACGGAACCATTGCTGCGTATCAGTTCCGCGGTGGGGGGCGCCTAATAAGTCTGATATCTGGATTAGACCCAGGTACGGGTGCGTTCATAACAGCTGTTGTGTGCATTCTTTTGACATCGCTAGCCGGAATGCTTTCTATCGCCTATCTCGATGTCGGGAATGGCCTGCTTATGACTTTTGCAGTCATAGCGGCGGTAGTATTTTTGGTTGGTGATGGTGGCGGTTTAGGGCCGACCCTGGATGCGCTGAGGCCAGACCAGATTACGGTGTTTGGCACACTTGGCCCTCAAGCGGCCTTTGCTCTTTTTTTGCCAACAATGTTTCTTTTGCTTGGCGAAGCAAATATGTATCAGAAATTCTTTTCCGCTAGGGATGAGAGAACTGCACGATATGCAGTAATCGGCTGGATCGTCGGTACGGTTGTTGTTGAGACATTGATTGAGTCGACTGGAATTCTCGGGAGTCTCAAAATTGTTGGTTTAGGAGTCGCTGAGTCGGAGGAAATTATTCTTCGCGTAGCTACAGATGTTTTGCCTACGACTCTTGGGATTTTGTTGGTCTGTGGTGCCGCCGCAATCGTGGTATCAACTGCGAATAACTTCTTACTTACACCAGCTACAAATATTGTCAGGGACGTTTATCAGCGCTACATTAACCCGGGCGTAACGGATGTTGAACTCGTTCGATATACACGCTTTGCCGTTGTCGGGGTGGGAGTGATTGGATATGTTGCCGGGAACTTCTTTCCGACTATTCTGTCGATGGCACTTTGGGCGTATACGATGTACGGGGCAGGAATTACTCCAGCGCTTCTTGGCGCGCTGATTTGGAAACGCGCCACGCCCCTCGGTGGTGTGTCGTCAATGATTGTCGGTATGGGGATAACGCTTGGCTGGGAGATTGTTGGCCTCGCCAGGGCTTCTGAAGATGGCCTTCCGGTTTACCTCTTTGGTTGGCAGACCGCCTATCCGGCGCTTGCGCTTTCATTCCTTACCTTGGTCATCGTGAGTCTGCTGTCTCGGCAGCAAGTCAAAGAGCAGACCGTTTAGCTATGCGAGCCGTTCTTATTTCGACATATGAGCTTGGTAGGCAGCCTTTTGGTTTGGCTTCACCGACCGCTTGGCTAAAGGCTGCAGATGTCGATGTGGAATGTGTTGACTTGTCGCGAGAACCATTCCGAGAGCAAATAGCCGAGTCCGACTTTGTGGGTATCTATCTTCCCATGCACGCCGCAACTCGGTTGGCGATACCACTAATCCGAAAGATCAGACGCCTTAACTCGACTATCGTGCTTTGTTGCTATGGTGTCTATGCACAACTTAATGCTGATTATCTGCGCGCGCTAGGTGTTCATCATATTTTGGGTGGTGAATTTGAAGAAGACCTCACTAGGATAGTTCGTCACATTGATCAGAAGGTTTTGCCGACGGACGACGAGGAAGATTCGATTGAGACTCGGAAAGTGCCGAGGCTTAAATTTCTTGCTCCTGACAGATCGAATCTTCCATCTCTGGATCGTTATGCGAAGTTGCAGTGTGCGGGTGGTCCGAAACTTGTTGGTTACACGGAAGCCAGCCGTGGCTGTAAACATTTTTGTCGCCATTGTCCGATCGTGCCGGTTTACGGCGGGCAATTTCGTGTCGTCCCGGTTGATTTGGTTATACAAGACATTGTTGCGCAAGTGGAGCGTGGTGCGCGTCATATTTCATTCGGGGATCCGGACTTCTTTAACGGTATTGGTCACTCTAGACAGGTCGTTGAGGAACTCGCCAGGTTGTGTCTAGGAGTGACGTACGATGTAACGATCAAGGTTGAACATCTTGTCCGCTACGAATCTGATCTTCGGAGACTTCGCGACACTGGGTGTTTGTTTGTGACAAGTGCTTTCGAATCGTTCGATGACCACGTCTTGTCCCGGTTAGCCAAAAGGCACTCCCGCCGAGATATAGAACGCGCTGTCGAATTATGCGAAGCTGCTGGTGTCTTTCTTTCTCCGACGTTCGTAGCTTTTACTCCATGGACGACGCGTCAAGGTTATCGAGACCTTTTATCGGCGATTCTGGACTTGGGTTTAGTAGATCATGTAGCCCCGATACAACTTGCTATTCGTTTGCTAGTAACACAGGGGTCAAAACTTTTGGAACTCGATCAAATGAAGGATTATTTGGAAGAATTTGATCCGGTTCATTTGATTTATCCATGGCGGCATCCGGATCCAGGGATGGATGAACTTTCGAAACATGTAGAAGGTGTGGTCAGTCGGAATATTGAGATTCCGAGAAGCGAAGCATTCCGGGCAATATGGGAGATAGTTAACGGTGCTAGTCCACGAGAAGATTCGGCTTGGAACAAGCTGCTTCGTAAACGAACAGAAGTGCCTTTTTTGAATGAGCCGTGGTACTGTTGAGCGGAACCGACAACTGAGCAGTTCGCTCAAATCCAGACGGACTAAGGGGCTATTCTGGCAACGGTGCTAATCGTCGCATCTACTACCGGGTATCAGATTCGGACTTTAAGTAGCGTGGCTCGCCGAATTGGAGTCGGTCTAGTTTTCGTTTCAGACAGGTGCAGTAAGCTCGATGACCCGTGGGGAGATGACGCCATTTCTGTCGATTTCGGAGACGAACAGGACGCTGTTGCTTCACTCCTAGAGACGAAGTCACGTGAGCCTATCGATGGAGTTATCTCATTTGGCGACCGCCCAGCTGTGATTGGTGCACACATCGCTAACGCTCTGGGCTTGTTGGGAAATACGCCTGATGCAGTTGAGATAGCAGGAAACAAACTGTTGACTCGTCTCAAACTTTGTAGCGACGGCCTTCCGTCTCCACAATTTAGGGCGATCCCTTTGCATTTGAGTGCCAATGTTGTGAGCAGTTGGTTGAGATTCCCCTGCGTTGTGAAGCCGGTCGCTTTGTCTGCCAGTCGAGGTGTTATGAAGGCGGATAATCGAGAGGAATTTCGATACGCCGTTGAGCGCCTTCATTCCTTGCTAAGTTCGGATGACGTGCGTGGGCTTCGGAACTCAGCGAATGAACTGATTCTCGTCGAGGATTACATACCTGGTGTGGAGGTCGCTATCGAGGGTCTGGTTACGGATGGGGTGTTTCGGTTGTTAGCTGTATTCGACAAACCGGGGTTGCAGGATGGTCCGTTCTTTGAGGAGTCAATTTATGTGAGACCGACGGGATTGGCTAAATCTAAGGTTCGGCACATTCTTTGTACTGTAACTGAGGCCGTGTCGGCGGTGGGCATAACTCACGGCCCGGTTCACATTGAGTGCCGGATCAATGACAATGGTGTCTATATCCTTGAAATCGCTGCACGGCCGATCGGAGGGTTGTGCTCTCGAGTATTGCGATTTGAGAACTGCAAGGCCACTGATGTGTCTCTTGAAGAACTACTGTGCCGCCATTCTCTTGGTGAAAACGTCGATGAGTTTCGAGTTATGCCCGGTGCCTCAGGTGTGATGATGATTCCGATTCCTCGACATGGTCGTTTGAGGGGAGTGCATGGTGTCGAACGTGCCAAGATGTGCGATGGAGTTGAGGACGTTGTGATTTCGGCCAAGACAGGTCAAGAACTCATTCCGTTGCCAGAGGGGGGCAGTTATTTAGGTTTTATTTTCGCACGTGCTTCGAATTCAAGTGATGTTGTGTCGGTTTTGAATTCTGCGCACGGCTGCCTAAGCTTTGACGTGTCGACGTCCATCACTGTTAGTCGTCACTAATGCGGCACGCGGTTCAATCGCGTTAGGTATCGCCGTAACCACAAAAACGCAAGGTAGCGTCGAGACGGAAGATGCCATGATCAATTATTTCTCCTGTGGAGGAACATAATCGGGAGGAAGGGCGGACCCCTCTCCAAAGAAGAAATCTTCCATTTGCTTGGCGACCAGATCTTGCGCCTCTTTTTGCCAAGGCATTAGCCGATATTCGTTAAGAATCATTTTCATCCGCTCCTCCCAAAGTTTCCAGGCTTCGAGAGACACGTTGTCGTAAATGCGCTGCCCAAGCTTTCCCGGCCACGGCACTTCCTCTAGTCCTAGCATGTCTTTCTGGAACTTTACACACTTGACGGTATGAGTTTCTGGGCTATCTGGCGATTGGTCGTCCTTGGGAGCGTTCATTTGATTGCCTTCCTGAAGGTGTCCCACTGGTAGAGGGAGTGCTTGAGGAACAAAAAGACTGACGTTCTAGTTTACTTCTTTGACAGGTTTGCTACTGGGCCAGAGCGCAATACTTTGATTACCTATGTCAGCGGTGACGATACGGGTTATCTGTACTCGAGCGTCGTTAAAACAAGCCCCCCCCCCAAGGTCCGTTAACGAATCAGGCACCAGGGCGTTGGCCGTTGAGCCGTTCATCGTACTTTTTTGCCACAAACCTTTAGGTAAACTGACCACACCTGGTTTCATTCCGGTGTTGATATGAACGGGACACTGGACTTCACCGATTGAATTGAACATGCGTGCTGTATCGCCGGTCTCTAGGTCTCTGGCCTCCGCGTCGTCCGGATGTATTTGCAGCGAGGCAAGGCGCGGACGCAGTTCACCAAGGGTCGAGGTGATAGTTTTGTCGGTGGCTGGTGATACAAGCACAAGAGGGTAATCCGGGTCTTTGGCTTCCGGTTGGAATCGATAGATACCACTAGGGGCTTCCTGTTCAAGAGCCTTAGGAAATAGATTAACCTTTCGATCAGTTGTTCGTGGGAACACATCGACGAATTGGACTGGTGCTGAGCCCGCCTCTGATTCGGCATTCCCTTTGCTAAGGAGTTGGTCTTTTAGTGGCCCTTCAATAGAACCAACAACGTGCATTAATGCTTCTGGTTCCGACAACAGCGCAGGTGGACAATCGACGTTAAGCAGTCTAGAGAGCTCAGCAAAGACCTCGACGTTAGGACGGGCTTCGCCTACAGCGTCGATGACTGGTTGAACTAGCTCAAGTGTCCCGAGGCCATAACTTCGCGCAACATCGTATTGCTCAAGGAATGTTGTTGCGGGTAACACGACGTCCGCCCACTTGGCGGTATCAGTCATGACCTGGTCGAAAACGATCACAAATAGATCGGCTCGCTTCAATCCTTGTAGGAGGTGATTTTGATGAGGGAGTGTCACAACTGGATTGCAGTTGTAGACAAAGAGTACCTTAATAGGTGCATCCTCAGTGTCGGTTAGGGCGCGACCGAGTTGATTCATGTTGATGACGCGAGTGTTTTGTTCAGGCGCACTTATCCACGAAGAGTTCGACAAGCCGAGCGCCCCGGAATTGCTCATCGAAAAGCCTCCTCCTCGTACTTGAAACTTTCCTGCGACGGCGGGAAGCGCGAGTACTGCCAGCGCGGCATTTCCGCCATTTCTGTTTCTCTCTAATCCCCAACCACATCGGATTACTGCAGGGTTTGTCTCTGCGTACAGTCTGGAAAATTGATCGAGAAGACTGACGTCAAGCTCTGCTATTGAAGCTGCACGTTCCATGCTCCATTCGGAGGCTCGACTTTGTAATTCGTCTACCCCAGTGGCATGTTCTTCTAAGAACTCTTTGTCGAAAAGAGCATTATCGAAGAGAAATTTATGAATGGCGAGCGCTACGACTACGTCAGTTCCCGGTCGAATCGCGAGATGAATATCTGCACGTTTGGCAAGAGAAGTTTGCCGGGGATCGATGACCACCAACTTTGCACCAGAACTGAGAGCTTTACGAATATGAGGAACGAGATGAATGCCCGTCGTTGAAGGATTCGCGCCCCAGATGACGATCAATCTTGCATTTTCGTAGTCTCTGTAGCCAACGCCTGGCATTTTTCCGTACAACGCCGTGTTTGCTGCTGTTGTTGGAGCTGCGCAGACAGTGCGAGCGAGCCGGGATGCGCCAATTTGGCGAAAGAATTCTGCATCAGCGGTATCTTGAGTTAAGAGTCCATTGGAACCCCCATAAGAAACAGGAAGTATGGCCTCAGAGCCGAACTCGGCTTTGACTTTTTGAAATTGTTTGGCAATTGTCTCAAGCGCTTGTGTCCAGGACATTTGCTTGAACCGTCCATGACCCTTGGGCCCGTTTCGAACACCTGGATGATGCAGTCGGTCAAGACCGTAGACCCGTTGGTCGAAACGGCGGACTTTGCTGCAGATATAGCCATTGGTGATGGAGTTTCTTTCCGAACCGTCAATATTGACAATTCGTCCCTTTTCCACGGAAACCCCGAGACTACAGGTGTCTGGGCAATCAAGTGGGCAGGCAGTGTCTATGGTTGATCGACCCCAAGTGTCATCTTGTGATTTTTCCATTGGCGACAGAGTGTACCATGTGCAATCAACGAGGTGGTTTTGGGTCTAGAAGTTCACAATCTGACGAAACGGTTTGACGAGGTTGTCGCCCTTGAAAATGTGAATCTGACGTTTGACTCGCACGAGATTTTTTCCATAACAGGACCTTCAGGAGCGGGGAAATCAACTATTCTACGGTTGCTTGCTGGAGAAGAAGTCCCAACTGGTGGAACCGTTCAGGTTGTCAAAGATGATAAGGGTTTGTCTCCAATAGAATCTACAGCGATAGCGTTTAGCTCGTTTCAGATACCTCACAAGAATCCGGATAGCTCAAAAGGAAACAGTGCCTCGTATGTGTTGTTTGATGACCCATTTTTCAGGTTAGATGAAACAGCACGGAGAGAAGCCTACGACGAGTTTCGACTACTGCATTCGAGATTCGGAGGCACATTTATTGTTGCAACTGATAGCGGGACCGATGCTGTAGCTGTATCAGATCGAATTGGGGTTTTGCATGAGGGGAGTCTGAGACAATGCGGGCGTCCATCCGAGATTCTTGATTCTCCAAGAGATATATTCGTTGCAGAATTTTTTGGCCGACCAGCTATCAATGTGCTGCCGGGCATCCTTGAGAAGGATGGGCAGGCAATATTGGTTGGAAATCAGACAATTTCTTTATGTGGAAGAATTGATGAAATTTTCTGTCGGGATATCTGGGTTGGTGTGCGTCCCACGAAGATTCAGTTGTTACGAGAAGGTAACGGTTGGCGCGGACGGATTACATCGACGATGCGACATGGCGACGCGATCCTGATTGAACTCATTGTTGAGAATTTACCCCTTCGGGTGCTAACGGATCCGACTCAAGGATTTACTGACGGTGAATTGGTTAACGTTCGAATTAGAGCTGAAGACTATCTCGTATTTGACGACAAAGGGATTCGGCTGGAACCGTTGTAGGGCTCGCCGGTGCGAATAGGCCTGGACGTAATTTCTGGTTCGGTTGTTGTGTCAGGTGTTGCAGTCATCGCCGCTGTATCGCCGGTCCCGAGTGCGTGGATCGAAAAGCTGTATTCCTTGAATGTGTATCCAAGTCTGCAGAACATTGTTACACCAGTGTCAGGACTGTTTCCATTCGCATTGTTAGACGTGCTGCTAATTGGAGGCACGATAGCATTCAGCGTGTGGTCATGGCGGCAAGTTAAAAAGCGTAAGCAAAGAGGCGAGCCGCTTCTGTTGTCGCTTGGCCGACAAGTGCTGGTAAGTTGCGGATTATTAGCTGTGGGCTACCTTTGTTTTCTTGGTGTGTGGGGTCTGAATTACCGGCGCGTGCCCATGGCGCTCAAACTGGATTATCAACCATCGGCTATATCGCACACAGCTCTAATCGATTTGGCCGATACTGCCGTTAGCGAACTGAACCAGTTGTATGTATTTGCGGAGGAATCGTCTTGGCCGTCACTCGAAGGCTTGCCATCGAGTCTTGGTGAGCCATTTGCAGGGGTGCAAAAGCGACTGGGTGCTGAAACATTGGCGGTTCCTGGAATTCCTAAGAGGACCTTGCTTTCCAGTTATTTTCGGTGGGCTGGTATCGATGGAATGATGAATCCGTTCTTTCTGGAAGTTTTGATCAATCCGAGCATTTTGCCATATGAACGTCCGTTTGTAGTCGCTCATGAGTGGGCTCATCTTGGTGGCTATGCAAACGAAGCTGAAGCAAATTTTGTGGGTTGGCTTATCTGCCTAGCTGGAGATGATCAGGCTCGATACAGTGGTTGGTTGTTTCTTACGCGTCATTTGGTGATTCGAGGTTCAACGGAAGTGAAAACCTTGATCTGGAACGGCCTAAATGAAGGTCCCCTTCGACATTTTCACGCTATTTCTGATCGTGCGTCTGATTCAAATCCAATCGTTAGTTTTAGCGCTCGACGGGTGTACGATCGGTTTCTGAGGATTAACCAGGTCAGCGGCGGGATAGCGAGTTATGGCCAGGTGATCGACCTTGTACTGGGAACACGCAGTGAAGGGCTATGGCATCGTTTCATGTCAGAAAGAGATTGATATTATCATTAGCAAGATCGGAGACGACGATGTTTAAATTGGTTACAACTGTTAGAGGAGGCTCGGTCAATACACCGGCTGTCTATCTACGGTATTCATCGGCTGGTGAAGCGCGCGAGGCGGCAAAGAAAGTAATGCATGAGCACCAACGGATTGTACGTGTGATGATTGTCGAAGAACCATCAAGATTTGTGGAATGGATGGACCGTAGTTGAGTGCTGTGTCGGTGGTCGTGATATGACAAACGGTGCTACCGATATTTAACACGTAAAACAAAGTGTTTTTAGATGGTTTTCGCGTAGGCCGATTTCTGGGTTTCCCTCCTGGTATTGTCCAGAGCTAGAGCATCTCGATGACGAAATTTAAGAAATGACAGTAGGACGATGGCCGTTGCTACCGAAAAAGAGGCTCCAAGGGGACCAGCAGTGACGCAACAAACAGTTCAGGTTTACGGGCAGTGTTTGATTCACTATTGGGTTTCGAACTCCGGGTCTAAATGCACTTCAATCAGGTGTGGTCTTTTCGTGGGGGTGGTCAAATGTGTTGTGGAAGGCCTAGGTGCTTGAGAATGCCGAGTGCGGACTTCGCTCGGTTGAGGGAGTATATGTGAAGCCCTGGCGCGCCTTGTCGAATTAGGTCTTCGCACTGCCGGGCCGCAAAGTCGATACCGAACTCCGCTGTGGCTTTGTCATCATGCTCGAGGTCGTTGAGTTTCGACAGAAGACTTGCGGGTAAAGTCGCGCCGCACAAGGACGCGAATTTCCTGACCTGCGTCGCACTCAAAATAGGCAGGATTCCTGGCGTGATCGGAACGGTGACTCCGAGCCTATTGGTCATGTGGTCGACGAACCGAAAATAGTCAGCGTTATCAAAAAATAACTGAGTCAAGATGAATTGGGCACCGTGGTCGATCTTATCCTTCACACGGCTCCAGTCGACATATTTTCCTTCAGTGCAAGAAATGTGGCTTTCGGGGTATCCCGCGGCGCCAATAGAGAAATCACCTTGTTTCCGAATAAGGTTGATTAGCTGGTACGCGTAATTGAAACCATGACTCGGGGGGACGAACTCAGATGTCTCCCGTGGTACATCTCCGCGAAGCGCGAGAATGTTTTTGATTCCTAACGAGACGGCATCATTCAAGAATTGCTCTATTTCGTCCTTTGTGGAGCTAATACAAGTGAGGTGCGCTAAGCCAGTGATGCTATAGGAACGTTGAATGAGGTCAACGACCTGCAACGTTTTGCTGCGAGTATTCCCTCCAGCCCCGTATGTCACGGAACAGAAATCAGGTTGCGTTTTTGAGAGCAGTGGCAGGGTCTCCTGAAATAGACGGTCTTCTCCCTTTTTCGTTTTTGGTGGGAAAAATTCGATCGAGATAACCGGACGTTGAACTATTCTGGCTTTCGCATAAATATCAGATATAGAGCGCACGCTAGTATTTTCGGGCGAAACCATGACGGACGGTAGCATTGCTCGCTCGACGTGACAACTAAGGGTGCCGTATTGCAGACTTAGCAGATGGATACACAGGGTCAAGGGATGTCAGGCGGTCAGAGTTCAATTGGGGCGGGCGGTGCCTCTCTACCGGAGCTAACCTTTAGGGCGCTAGCCATTGGAACATTGATGGCGATCGTGCTGGGCGCGGCCAATGCCTATCTCGGGATGAAAGCTGGATTGACGGTGGCGGCAACTTTTCCTGCTGCGGTCGTGGCGATGGCTGCCTTGCGTCCTCTTGGTGGTTCGATTCTGGAAGAGAATCTCGCGCGAACGACTGCATCTGTTGGAGAGGCTCTTGTTGCCGGCGCGATTTTCACGATTCCGGCTTTCGTTATTAGCGGTGTCTGGGATGAGCTTCATTACTGGGAAAGCACGGCCATTATGCTGATAGGTGGCTTACTCGGAGTGCTGTTCATTATCGTATTGAGAAGGACATTGGTTGTCGAAGCGGAACTTCCGTTTCCTGAGAGCGTGGCGGCCGCAGAACTGGTCAAGGCAGGACAAGGTGGAGAGCAGACTGGAGCAAGATATGTATTCCAGGCGATGGGCCTAGCCGCGCTGTGGGAATTGCTTAAGAACGCGAACGGTTTAAAGTTTGTCTCTGATTCAGCGTCTACCTTTGTGTCTTTCGGGCGTTCGACGATAGAGATGTTAGGGCAACCGATCAGCTATGTCGGTGGTGTATTGCTCCAATCGCCAGCGGCATCTCCAGCACTTGTAGGTGTTGGCTTCATTGTCGGTCCTAAGATTGCCGCAACTGCATTTGCTGGAGCGGTTCTTGGGTGGCTTCTGCTTGTTCCTTTGGGTCTTTTTCTTAATCCACAACTAGTTTCTGAGACAGTAGATGCGGCCGGTCTGATGGATCTCAGCACGGAGATTTGGCTAAAGCAGGTCAGGCCACTGGCAGTCGGTACGATGATCGTGGCTGCGTTCTACACACTTTTCAACCTCCGAAAATCGTTGATTCGGGGAATTGGACGCGCGATAGGTGATCTGGGTTCTACTGACCAGGTGAAGAAAACTTCACCGCAAGACCTTGACCTTGACTTTCGCAAGACGGGCTTCGGCATTCTTGCGTTGTCCATCCCTCTGGCCGGGCTTTACTGGTATTTCAGCCAGAGTTTGGCGGGAGCACTGGTCCTTACTGTTCTGATGGTTATTCTGGGTTTTTTGTTTGCAGCCGTGGCAGGTTATTTGGTCGGATTGTTGGGCAGTTCGAATAACCCAATCAGTGGGCTAACGCTCAGTACGTTGCTGATTGCAGCCATAGTGATGGTCACTATGGGTGTAACCGGGGAGAGTGGAGTCCTCGGAGTGCTCGGGGTTGCAGGGGTTGTTTGCTGTGCATGTGGAATAGCCGGCGATATGCTCCAGGACCTGAAGGTGGGCCACATACTCGGGGGCACACCATGGCGGATGGAGGTAGGAGAATTGGTCGGTGTGATAATTGCCGCGCTTGTGCTCATCTGGCCAATGATCGCGATGGACCGAGTTTATGAGATTGGAAGTTCCGAATTGCCGGCTCCTCAGGCAGGCCTAATGGCACTGATGGCGCAGGGTATTGTCGGCGGAGAGATGGCGTGGCCACTGGTGGTTGCAGGAATGGCGCTCGCCGCTGCCATGATTCTAATTAATGCACCATCGCCGATGTTGATTGCTGTAGGGATGTACTTGCCGTTTCAGTCCACGTCGGCAATCTTTCTTGGTGGTCTTATGGCCTGGTGGTTGGGTCGATCGCTTGGAGAGAAAGAAGTAACATCAGAGGTTCGTACCCGCGTGACAAATATTGGCATATTGCTGTCGTCAGGGTTCATAGCGGGTGAGGCACTGATGGCAGTGCTTCTTGCGTTTCTGGTACTCGCCAGTGAGGTTGTTCCATGGCTGGTTTTGCCTCAGATAGCGAATAGTGCGCTGATAGGGGTCCTAGTCTTTATTGTCCTCTTTTACATGCTCGTGCAATTGCCTCTCAGGAGCGTTCGTTTGAAATCTGAGTAGCAATGGGAACTCTATCTTATGGTTCTAGCATCAATACAGTGTCGGCCTCGTCGACTGCTTGGATGGGAAGAACACCGAGACGGGCGATGTGTTGTTCTGCGTCCGAAGTTCGGGACGAGCCGAGTCGGCCAGTGGGTAGCTCTGAGGCTACGTAATCCTTTTTATCAGATTCACTTGGATGAACTAGGGGCGTTCGTGTGGAAGGCGTGCGATGGCGATACGTCGGTCGGGACAATTGTTGAGCGGATGCGAATTGTGTTCGATGCCCGCATTGAGCCGGCGGAATCTCGCGTTGATGAATTTATTCGCACTTTAGTGCGTGCGAAAATGCTGGGCCTGGATCACAGTAGTTAGGGTGCTTCTTTTTCGAGTGTTTGTCCGTTTGAAAGTTTCTAGAAACTTTCAAACGGACTAGAGGCCGATCGATCTATTCATCAGACGTATTGAATCCGGCAATGTAGTTGTTGGTGATTGGCAAGCGACGATCTTTTCCGAAGGCACGGGTAGATATTCTGACTCCTGGTGGTGCCTGTCGGCGTTTGTATTCTGCGCGGTCTACAAGTTGCATGATTTTCTCGACGATTTCTCGGTCGAAGCCGAGTGCTTCGAGCTCCTTCGGACTCCGGTCCTCCTCGATGTAACTTTCGAGGATTTGGTCGAGTAATTCGTAGGGTGGCAGGGTATCGGAATCGAATTGGTTATCGCGGAGTTCAGCTGTCGGAGGCTTGTCGAGAATTCTTTGAGGAATAACCTCGCTTTCGCGGTTTCTCCACTTGGCCAATCGATAGACCGAAGTCTTGAGCACGTCTTTTAGGACGGCAAATCCTCCGGCCATGTCGCCATAGAGGGTAGCGTAGCCAACACTCATTTCGCTCTTGTTTCCGGTAGTCAATACAAGCCAACCAAATTTGTTGGAAAGAGCCATAAGCAAATTTCCTCGAATTCGAGCTTGAAGGTTTTCCTCGGTCACGTTCGGTAACGTGTTAGCGAATGAATCAGACAACAGTTTGTTGTACTCGACAGCCAGGTGCTCAATCGGTAACTCGAGTAACGCCACTCCGAGCCGATCGGCTAGAATCGATGCATCGTCTTGGTTGACTGAGGCCGTGAATTTCGACGGCATCGAAACTGCGGTGACGTTTTTCTGTCCGATGGCGTCCACAGCTATCGCCAGTGTGAGGGCCGAATCTATGCCTCCCGAGAGTCCAAGCACGGCGCCCCGGAAACAATTCTTCCGGTAATAATCGGCTGTGCCAAGGCAAAGAGCTTCGTAGATTTCCTCTTCGGGCGAGGCGAGACGGACCAAGGGTTGCTTTGTCAGTTTTGGACGATTACTTGAACGTGGCGATGTGATGCTGACACAGGATATGCGGTCCGTCGTCGACAGGGATGGTTCTTGAGGTTCACGCACATATGAAGGAGATGGCCAGTGAGGGTCCCTTGATCGGAGAGAGGTTGCCTGAGTTGGATCAATGTCAACGAACAGAAGTTGTTCCTTAAATTGATGGCCTCTGACAATCAGTGCACCGTCAGGCCCGAACACGAGACTATGCCCATCGAAGACTAATTCGTCCTGGCCACCGACTGTGTTGCAGAAGAAAAGAAAACATCGGTTTTCCGTTGAGCGTTGCGCGAAGAGGCGTTCGCGTTCCTCACCTTTGCTTCTATGATACGGCGATGCAGAAAGATTGAGAATAACCTCAGCGTTACCTTCTCCGGCTGCCCATTCAGCAGGGCCTCCAGGGAGCCAGATATCCTCGCAGATTGTAAGGCCCAGGCGAGCACTATTAAGCTCGAGAATTAGAGCTTTTTGTCCGGCTGTGAAGTAACGCTGTTCGTCGAAGACTGCGTAGTTTGGTAAACGGTGTTTATGGTAAAGATTCGAGACACGTCCGTTAGCGAGAACAGCGGCTCCGTTGTGAAGTGTTGGCTCACCTGAGCTACGGCTACCTCGAATTGGAGCGCCAACAATTGCCACGATGTTCTGTGCATGTGAGGCGATGTTTTCCAATTCGTTTCTGACGTTGTCTATGAAACTCGGTTTTAGTAGTAGATCTTCGGGGGGATAACCGGTTAGAGATAGCTCTGGAAACAGTAATAGATCCACTGCGCTCTCTCGGGCAAGGCCAATGTGTGCGCAGATCTGGCGTGTGTTGTTGGCGAGGTCGCCAACTCGAAAATTTGTTTGCGACAAACCTATACGCAGCGTGTTTCCCATGGGCAGTTAGTGTGCCACGATGACCCTTGAAGGCGGTAGGCGATCGAATCCTAGAGCTGTGGCGATGTTTCTAACGGAGTCTTGGATCATTTGAAGATTGTCTGGTCCCATCAGAAGCAGTTGCCGTTGAACCTGTGGAAGTGACTGTAGTCTCTCGTCGGTGTATGCAAAAAAGGAAGCCGCTGGTACGAGGTTCGGTTCTCCAGTGATTATGGGCGTATCCAGAATCCGTGCGATGGCACGGTGAAGAGTTTCAGAAAACCCCATGCCTGGGTAACCGAGCTCAAGGTAGGCTTCGTCCAGAAGCGGAAGTAACTGGCGATAGAGCATGGACGTTGCCTGCGGGCTGAGTGAAGCGACGATGTTCGCCATGGCATCGTAGCGATGGAAGTTGTCGGGGGCCACTTGCAGTCCGTCTTCTGAAGTTTGGGTATTAAAACGGACATTCGGGCGTATGAACAAAATATGTTGCGCCGGATTTGAGCCTTCGGCTACGTTGTCTACTACGACAACAAAAGTTCGAATCAGTCGGTCGGTGTTGAGCCATGACATGAAGCCCTGATTGTCCGACATTGTTGTGGCTAAATCGCGAACAAAGGAATCACTAACGTCGAGTAAGGGTAGTTCAATCGGAGGAGTTTCTTCATTAGGCCTTTCGTCCGACTCCGATGAGAGGATAGGCGACGTAAATGACTCTACAGCCGGACCAGAATGAGGTGAAGGCTCTGGCGCCTCAGAGTCGAAGAACCAATAGGCGCCTGCGATAATGACGAGAAGTGCTGCGGCGATTCTGAGGATTAACGGTAATCGGGTAGCTGTTATTTGCGGTTTCATGCCTGTTCTGCCCAGTTGATTAAACGCGCATCAGGAAAAGAAATTCTTCCAAAAACTCGGGCTTCTTTACGTCTGCGGAAGCAGCCAACCTCTCAGTTCGCCAGCTGGATTTCTTTTAGTATGAATTTGAAGGTAGTGCCGTTCGCTGCGGAGGTCAAGGATTTGCTCTTCCGTTAGCAATACGGAAGTGATAAAAGTTCCGTATGTGCCAGCGATACTGGGGAAGTCCAAGATGAATTCAATAGGCCCGCGCAGTCCTTTGGAAGCCCTATGAACATGGATAGACGTAATCTCGCTACTAATGCCCTCAAATTTGACGGACACTCGTAATTCGTTTTGAAGCAAAGAGGCCTGGACTACCCCTTGACCAGTTATTAAGTTTGTCGACGAGTAGTCAACTGGGAGTCGCGACAAGCGTCCCCGATAGTGTTCCGGTGTTTGGGCCGTCGCGTGGCACACAAATAGAAACCAGACAACGAAGGCGATAAACGGCGTTGCTGAGAGGTCGCATGGCCGACAAAGTGGCTTCACAGAGTCCCTCCGGTAAGATAGCTTCAAGTTTTCTTCCGATTGGAAGATGCGGAGTTCCTGAGCGCTGTCAAAATCTCGTCATTATGTTCTCCAAGTGCAGGTGGAGGGCGATCAATGACAGCCGGTGTTCGTGATAATTTAATTGGGTTCCCTAACGTACGGACCATTCTTAACTGGTCTTGAGGGATGTCAACTACCATGCGGCGTGCCTGAAGCTGCGGGTCCTCTAATGCTTCGGAGATGGTTCGCACTTCTGTGCATGGTACGTTGTTGGCGCGTAGTCGGACGATCAACTCGTGTTTTGTATATGAACGAAGGCGGTGTGTGAGTTCTCTGATCAACGCGTCACGATTTTCCATTCTGTTGGTATTGGTCCTATAGAGTGGATCGTGTTCTAAGTCTGTTGCGACAATAGCGTTACAAAACTGTGCCCACAAATGTGGGTTTCCGACGGCTACGACTACTATGCCATCGCTGACAGGAATCGTTTCGTATGGGGTTAATGCGTGATGCTGGTTGCCTTCACGTCCTGGCGCTTTCCCTGTGTTGAAATAGACAAGCGCCGGAAGCGCTAACGTAGAAGTTAAGGAATCGAGTAACCCGATATCCACATGCTGACCCTGACCACTTTTGTCTCGTTCGCGAAGCGCCAGTAATATCCCATTCATGGCGTAAAGGCCTGCGAGGTAATCAGTGATAGCAACTCCAACCCGGGTAGCTGGTCCGTCGGGAAACCCCGTGACATCCATCAAGCCACTTTCCGCCTGTATGACTGCGTCATAGCCAGGCAGGTCTTTTTTGGGGCCCGTCTGACCGTATCCCGTGATCGAACAGTAGATGAGGCGGGAGTTGAGAGATGTGACGGCATCGTAGTCGAAGCAGAGCTTTTTGAGGCTGCCTGGTCGAAAATTCTCTACGAGGACGTCAGCTTCACTAATAAGTTGGCGGAGTGTGCTTGCGCCGGCAGTGCTTTTGAGATCAAGAGTGAGGCTTTTCTTGCTGCGGTTCAGCCCGAGGAAGAATGTGCTCCAACCGTCACGGTGTGGGGCCCAGTCCCTAGTGTCGTCTCCATGGGTGGGTTCTTCAATCTTGATCACATCGGCTCCCATGTCACCGAGCATCATGGTGCAATAGGGACCAGCTAGGACTCGCGTGAGGTCGATTACTCGCAATCCAGTCAGTGGAGGCATTTGAACGGGCGGATTATAGCGCGAGCGGCCCTAGCGCTTTAACCTTTGTCTGCCGATCGAGTGGAAGAATCTCTATAACCAGAGAGATTCACTTAACGTTACTCACGCACGCGGAGGAATTTTTGATGCCTCCGTCCACCCACCGTTTCGGCGACGTAGAGGTTCCCTTGGGAGTCAGTGGCTATTGTGTGCGGAAACGTAAATTCTCCAGCCATGTGGCCAGAGTCTCCAATGCTGTCGAGAATGGTTCCTGTTGCGCGTTCGAGAATCCACACACGGTTGCTGCCGAGGTCGACCACGAAGAGAAATCGCTGCTCAGGGTCTCGCGAAAGCTCGATATCATCGGCGCGTAAAGTCGCGTTCATGAAGTTCGGCGGATTAATCGCAATCATCCGGACGAACATTCCCTCTCTGTCGAATACCTGCACACGATTTTGACCCCGGTCGCAGGTATAGACCAGACTGTCCGTCCCTAGCACGACACAATGTGGATGGCCTCCTCCGGTTTCGACAAACTGGCCCGGTTCGCTCCCGGCTGAGCCCCATTGCCGTAAATAGTTCCCATTCCGGTCAAATACAACGATCCGATGGTTTCCGTATCCATCTGCAATATAGATTGACCCTCGTTCGCCGGTCACTGGGTCCGGCTCTGGATCGACGGCTACATCTGCAGGAGCGTTGAGAAGAGTCCTGCTACTGTTGTAGCCAGGTTCGCCGCAGGAAGGATATGGCGCCGTTGGGTTTCGGGTAACTGGTCCGTCACAGAGACCTTTAGTCCCGATTTCGAGCAGTAGCTGAGATCCATCATGGGCCCACTTTTGAACGACCCCGTCGGCGTTGCCGGCTATCCAGATGTTGTCGAGGTGGTCTGCAAAGCACCCGTGAATGCCATGCGGAAACACTGCCGCAGCACCATTTTCTGCAATTGCCGGGTCGCCCCAACTGTCTACGACCTCTCCTGATCGACTGAACAAAACAACTGGCGGGGCAGGAATTGATTGGTCTCCTTCTTGACTTAAAAGTCCATTGGGCAGAAATCCGCGATTGACAGTGATCACGTGGTCGTGGGAGTCGATGCAGCTGGCTCCAACCATGCCTGAGACCCATCGGTGGTGCAAGCCGTCTGAAGAGATAACAGTTGGCAGAGGTTTTGGCCAAAATGGATCAACGCGGTAGACCGGACTTGAGTTGCTTTGTGCGCTGGGGTTGACCATGGTGGCCATGCCACTGAGAAGGACGAGCGTTATTGGCAGGACGGGTCGGAATGCACGATAGCCCATAGCTGCATATTAAACGAATTGGACCGTCCCTCGATGAAATTCGCATTGCGGAGCATTCCACAGGATGATGTTGTTGTTTTGTGCTTACGCAAGCGTGGCGTTGAAGAAACGATCAGTGGGACGCGACTGGAGACAGATATGCGAGTAGCGCCGCGCCAGTCGATGGATGTTCGGAGCATAGCGGATTTAGAGTGGGGTTGCCGTCCATAGCACTTCGGAGAGCGGTTTTCGTTGGAGGTCTGGAACCTTTGCCCCGCTGGCTGGATAACCGATAGGAATGAGCAAGAATGGAGTCTCGTTCGTCGGTCGCTCAAGTATTTCTTGAAGAAATCGCATCGGACTTGGTGTGTGCGTGAGAGCAACGAGTCCGGCATGATGGACCGCCGTAAGGAATATCCCCACGGCGATGCCGACAGATTCGGAAACGTAATAGTGTTTGACTCGACGGGGCTCTGGATCGCGATGGAACTTCTGCTTGAAGATTACAATTAACCATGGCGCTTCGTCGAGAAATGGTTTGCAATCATTTGTGCCTAGCGGTTTCACGGCTTCAAGCCATTCATTCGGCATTCGCCTCGAGTAATTTTCACGTTCTTCGTGTTCCGCCGCGAGCCGAATACGGTGTTTGATCACTTGGTCAGATACGGCAACGAAGCTCCATGGTTGCCGATGGGCACCCGATGGAGCAGTTGATGCGGTTCGTACAAGGTCTTCGATAACCGCAACGGGTACAGGCTCAGAGCTGAAGTGACGTATGGTCCGACGCCGAGCCATGAAATCGTAAAAATCACGGGCCCTCTTGGAAACGTCCTCGCGGCTCGGTTTGTTGTAGGGGAATGTGACGTATCGATTATCCATTGCGTCTAAGGGTTGGCTTGGCACTGGCACGCTTACTTGATTCCCATAGCGGATGTGCACCCGAGGTTGATAGATAAAGAAGTTGGTTAGTGAGTGTTTCCTGCCGAGGTGCCCTCGCGTCTAGCGTTTGCTTAGTGGTTCATTCGGGTCCCGGTGGTTGCTCAGGCGCATATGCAGATTTCCTCGACCACGGCCTGCGAAGGAATAAAGCGTCATGCCAGCCGTTGTGGCCATGTCGACCGCTACACTGGAGGCTGCACCAACGGACACCATTGCAGGTATCTCCGCCTTTAGCGCTTTCTGGACTAATTCAAATCCCGCACGTCCACTAACCGCAAGAATAGTGTCAGAAAGGGGGATTCTATTCCTAAGCACAAAGTGGCCGATCACTTTGTCAACGGCGTTATGTCGTCCGATGTCTTCACGTAAGCATAAGAGCCGCCCGTTAAGGTCGAAAATTGCGGCAGCGTGGATGCCACCTGTGATGTCGAAGAGCGTTTGTGCTTGGCGTAGTCGGTCAGGAAGCGATTCGAGAAGATTGACGTCACATGCTACAGAATTGACCGATGGGAGTTTGTGATCAAGCTCGTCAATTGATGTTTTTCCACAGACGCCGCAGGCAGCTGTGGCAGCGAATTCCCGCAGCTTGGAGATCTCGTTCGGGCGATTCGAAGATGAAGCTGCGTCAGGGTCCACTGCCGTAGATCTTGAGTTTGGCGAGTTCTTAGACAGGGCCACGTCCACGTGGTCGCCGGAAAAGTTGACCATCCGGAGTTGGCTAGGCTTAGACCGATTATCTACTATTCTTGGTTGGATGGAAGCGATATCGGACCGTCCAGAAATTATTCCTTCTGCATAGAGAAAGCCTGCTGCCAGTTCGTCCTCGTATCCTGGTGTTCGCATGGTGACAACGATGGACTCGTTTTCAATTCGAATTTCAAGTGGATCTTCAACAACGACAAGATCCTCTTTGATCTCACTCCCGAGACGCTGAACGGGGACGGTTTCGACTGCGGGGCGCCGGATAAGCTGGGACGACATATCGGAATAATAGACCTAGTGAGACAGAATGGTCACAATTGTTCCATTTTTGGCTGCAGCATCTATTGACCGCGCCGTTCGGCGAGGTGTTTCTGCCCGAGTTAGATTTCGACGACGTGAAACATATTGTGTCATCGATGACTTCCAAGGTTTCACCTCAAAAGCGTGATTGTTTACTTGTGGTAAAGTCAGTCGGGACGAACAGTAATGACAGATATTTCTCGACGGACATTTATTAAGGCATCTGTAGTCGGTGGGGTTGGTCTTAGCGCGCTCGGTTTTGACTTGCGGCCAGCGTTCGCAGCTGTACGTCAATTGAAGATTAAGAACGCAAAAGAGTACCGAACCATCTGCCCTTACTGCGCTGTTGGATGCGGAACGATTGCTTATGTCCATGGAAGTGGTGGGCTGAATACCACAAATACAGTAATTCATGTCGAAGGTGATTCTGACAGTCCGATCAATGGAGGCACACTGTGTCCGAAGGGTGCCTCCCAGATGCAGCTTGCGATCAGCCCTCGATTGAGACATCAGCCGTTGCTGCGGGAGTCTGGTTCGTCAGAATGGCGGGAAGTGGATTGGGACTTCGCCATGGACTGGTTCGCTCGGAAATTTAAGGACTCCCGCGACGCGTCGTTTGTGGAACGAGATGACGAGGGGCGTACGGTAAATCGTGCTGACGGAATAGCCTGGGTGGGGAGTGCGACAGTTTCAAATGAAGACGCTTACCTCATCACAAAGACGATGCGGGCTATGGGGTTATCCTATATCGATCATCAGGCGCGAATATGACATAGCCCGACGGTGGCCAGTCTGGCCGCCACATTTGGTCGAGGCGCGATGACGAATCATTGGAAAGACATCAAGAATGCAGATGTCGTTTTGGTCATGGGCGCGAATCCGGCTGAGAATCATCCGTGCGGTTTTAAGTGGGCGCTTGAAGCTCGGGATAACCGGGCTGCGCAGTTAATCACCATCGACCCGAGGTTTACTCGCACATCGGCAGTTGCTGACCGGCACATGCAGATCCGACCAGGCTCAGATATTGCTGTCCTAGGTGGCTTTATCCGATATGCGATTGAAAACGATCTGTTCCATTCCGAGTATGTAATGGCGCATACGAATGCTTCTTTTGTTGTTGGAGAAGCTTTCGGATTTTCTGACGGTTTGTTCGCCGGGTTTAATGAGGCAGCAAGCAACTACGACAAAACTGCATGGGATTATGAACGTGCTTCTGACGGTTTCGCGCGGCAGGACTCGTCGCTGGAACACTCACGGTCTGTGTTTCAACTGTTGAAAAAGCATTACGAGAGATATACCCCAGAAGTGGTTGCAGACATCGCCGGCTGCACCGCCGATGAATTCATTCGTATGGCGGACATCGTCTGCTCTACCGGTCGTGCTGACCGCGTTGGGACGATTATGTATGCCGTTGGATGGACGATGCATACGGTTGGCAGCCAGATTATTCGGACGGCCGCGATTTTGCAGCTTCTACTTGGAAACATTGGCAGGCCAGGGGGCGGGATTAACGCGCTTCGAGGTCACGCCAATGTGCAAGGAGCAACGGATCATGCGATTGTTGCGGGTCTTCTTCCTGGCTACTTGAAAATGCCAGTACCAGAACAGGAATCATTGAGTGACCACTTGGAAGACTCGACCCCGAAACCGCTGGCGCCTGATACGGTTAATTATTGGGGGAATTATTCGAAATTTTTCGTCTCACTGATGAAAGCGTGGTTCGGCAAGCAGGCGCAACCTGGGAATGATTTTTGCTATGACTACTTGGCAAAACAAGGTGAGGATGCGACGTGGCTGTCGATCTGGGACAAGGCTCATAAAGGAACGCTCGAAGGGTTTGTCACACTCGGCTTTAATCCTTTGCTGGCAGGTCCAGATGTTCCTCGTTTGCTTCGATCAATGGCGAAACTGAAATGGAAGGTGGTTATTGATCCGTTCATGCTCGATTCGGCGGAGTTCTGGAAAGCGCCGGGCATGAATCCCGCTGAAATTGATACGGAAGTCCTCTACTTGCCGTCATCGCATTGGATTGAACGGGATGGTTCATTCACAAATAGTGGGCGTTGGGCGCAGTGGAAGGAAAAGGCCATCGACCCTCCTCTCGGTGTCCGTTCTGACACGTGGATATTGTCTGAACTGTTTTGGCGAGTGAAGGAACTGTACCAAGAAGAAGGGGGCAGCTATAACGAACCAATTCAGCATCTGACATGGGACTATTTGAATCCACGGGCACCTACGATGGTTGAACTGGCGAAAGAGATCAACGGTTACGATTTAGGTTCCGGACGTTTATTGGATTCATTTGGAGAATTGGCCGACGACGGTACAACCGCGTCAGGAAATTGGATCTATTCCGGCAGTTTTACTGAGGCGGGAAACCAGATGCAGCGGCGTGGCACAGCTGACCCTACCGGATTGGGAATGCACCACGAGTGGGCCTTTAGTTGGCCTGCGAATCGTCGGATTCTCTACAATCGAGCGTCTGCCGATGCAGAGGGTAGACCATGGGACCAGACGAGGGCCGGAATAGCATGGACGGGTCAGCAGTGGATCGGAGACGTTCCCGACTACGGACGGACGACCCCACCTGATGCTGCTGGTGCGTTTATCATGAATGAGGAAGGCGTCGGGCGTTTGTTCAGTACGCACTTGGCCGATGGACCATTTTCAGAGCATTACGAGCCGGTGGAGAGCCCGACCTCAAATGTGCTCCATGAGGGCGTTCCTATCAATCCTGTGATCAAGTGGTATGACGGTGTGCGTGAAACTTTGGCGAACTCCGAGGATGACTTTCCTTATGCGTGCACGGTTTATCGTGTGGTTGAACGGGAACACTTTGTGACGAGCAATGTGCCTTATCTCGTAGAAGCTATGCCGGATTTCTTTGTTGAAGTGCCCGAAGGACTGGCAGCGGAGAAGAACATTGCGAACGGCAGTCAAGTCCGTGTTTGGTCAAAGCGAGGAGAAGTGCAGGGGACTGCTATTGTCACGAAGCGGATAAAACCACTTCGCGTAAATGGCAAAGTCGTGTGGACCGTTGGAATTCCTGTGCACTGGGGTTTCGTTGGACTGACCCAAGGTTCTATGGCGAATCTGCTTACTCCGTTTGTTGGTGACGCCAACACGCAATGCCCTGAGTTTAAGTCGTTCTTAGTGAACTTGGAGCAGGCCTAATCATGACCGACACCCTAACGATTCGTCGTGTGTCAGCAAGTCCACAGGCGTATATTCCACTGGAGGTTCTTCGGTCAGGGACCCCTACCTACGCGAAACTGGTTGATATATCGAAGTGCATTGGATGTAAGGGCTGTGAAGTCGCGTGCAAAGAATGGAATGATCTTGGTATTGAGCCGACCGCTAATTTCGGCAGTTATCAAAGTCATCAAGATTTAAGCCCGAACACTTGGCTGCTCATGCGCTTCAACGAGGTCGAAATAGATGGCAGTCTTAATTGGCTCATCAAGAAAGACGCGTGTCTTCACTGTGAAGATCCCGGCTGTTTATTCGCTTGTCCTGCGCCAGGAGCGATTGTGCAGTACACGAATGGGATCGTTGACTTCAATCAAGAGAACTGCATCGGGTGTCAATATTGTGTGTCCGGGTGTCCTTTCGATATTCCTCGCTTCGATCCCAATACGCGGAAGGTGTCGAAGTGTAATATGTGCGTCGATCGGGTTGAGTCTGGGTTGGAACCAGCATGCGTCAAGACATGTCCTACCAACGCAATCTCATGGGGGAGTAAATCCGACATGCTGGCATTAGCAGAGCAGAAAATTGAGACATTGAGGAAACGAGGCTACGAAAAGGCGAGTGTTTACAACCCGGCGGGCGTTGGGGGGACACATATGATGTATGTAGTTCCGCACGGAGATCACTTAGAGGACTACAGCCTTCCGTCAGATCCGACGGCGAGTCCCGCTCCAATGACCGCGCTAGGTTTCCTTAAGCGCGTGGGTGCGTATTTAATGGGCTTCGGACTGTTGGGTACACTTGTCCATTTTCTAGCCTACGGTCCGGAGCGGCTAGACGAGCATGAAGAGCCGCGAGCGTAGTCGGTTCTAGGGTGTTGCGATGAATGACCAACTTCTGTCACGGTTTTCGTTTTTTGAACGCATATTGCATTGGTTAGTCGGAATAACCTTTCTCCTTCTCTTAATGACAGGGCTTGCGTTTGCATACCCGGCTTTGTTCTGGATGACCGCTGTTCTTGGGGGCGCGGAGTCGGCCCGAGTCTTGCACCCGTGGTGCGGGATTGTATTTGGTCTTGGCATGGCTGCGATGGTTGGAATCTGGCTTCGAGATATGTTCCTGAGTTCGTCGGATTGGGAATGGCTAGGCGCTGTGAAATACTATGCGACTCGTCAATCGACGCGTGTTCCTCCGGCTGGAAAATATAACGCGGGACAGAAAATGTTTTTTTGGGTGCAAGGAGTTCTTGCGATTTTATTCGTCATCAGTGGTGTGGCGCTGTGGTTTCCTGATGTATCGGGTGCCACCGTTGTCCAATGGATGCGACTACTCCACTACGCCGCGACGCTCGGCGGAGGACTGTTTCTTATCCTTCACATTTATCTTGGGACCGTGGCATATCCAGGAACGGCTCGAGCGATGATCGACGGTACGGTTACTGCTCGATGGGCTCGACATCATCATCCCCGGTGGTACAAAGAGCAGACAGGATCCTGATTTGGTTCTTCTGGTTTGTCTGGTGGTAGAGGACCAGTGTCTTTTTGACTTCAAATGAAATCTGGGTTCGCCGGCGCGAACGAGCAAACGAACTAAGTCTGGCTCATCCTCACAGCACGGAATTGATGCGCGTGTTTTCCGGTCTGCTTGATCTGCAGGTCGATATATTTGATCGAGCCGGTCGGTCCGGCTGGGGGAGATTAGTCGAAGAAGTTGAAGGCGTTGTTCCGAGACTGAAACTTAGGAGTTTGCCTCGAAGTGCGAGGAATCGTGCGTTCCAAAAATTTGTCAAGAAATCAAATTCAGTTTTGACAGACGTATTGTCAGACGTTGGCAAGAAACTTGAGGCAGACGTTTCAGAAAGAGAGCTGCTTCTGGAACTCTTTCTGGATAGAAAGCCTGTGGAGAGTGTTGTTGAGAGGCTTCAGTGTTCAGAACCTTCTTTATCTTTTTTTCCTCGAGCGTTTTTCTCTCCGGTTGCTCAGGCGCTGCGCAGTACGAAGCCGATTGGGGACGTCAGCGTGTCTGAGGCAAACTCACAGTGCCCGTACTGTGGTTGGTTTGCCTTATGCTCAATCTTAAAAGACGGAGGAGAGATAAGAGGGCAAAGATTACTCATGTGTTCGCTCTGTTCGGCTGAGTGGCAGGTCGCTCGGACGGGATGCCCATCGTGTGGGGAGACTTCAGCAGAAGCTCTTGAGTTTCATGTGAGTGAGTCATGGCCCCACGTCCGTGTCGAGGAATGTCGTTCGTGTCGAAAGTATCTAAAGGGAATCGATCTCCGCCAAGACGGTCTGGCTGAGCCAGTAGTTGATGAGTTGGCTTCGGTTGACTTGGACCTATGGGCGGTAGAACGGGGACTACAAAAACATCAGACAAATGTATTCGGTCTTTAGGTGAACGGCGTTTTGCGCTTTCTCATGAAGGGTGACGCGCGTCGATAGAGCGGTGGGCCTCCGAGTCGCGGACGCCGGCTTTTAATTGCCTCCCAGAGGGTGGACTTCGTTCCTGTAGCGTTATGGGAAAGTTCTTCGAAGTGACGCGAAGCTTGCGGGCATATAATCGTGCCTGCACTGTCGGGCGGTCCGACGTTGCTTTGCGTCATCTAGAGATGGTGTTCTAGGGTTGCGAGAGGAGTGACTGCAATGAAAGAGGCCTTCATTTTCGATGGACTTCGTACTCCTTTCGGGCGGTATGGAGGAGCTTTGTCGTCCGTGAGACCGGACGACCTTCTTGGTAATCTCATCGGAACCCTTGTGGAGAATAATCCTTTTGCTCGCGACCAATTCGAGGATGTAATAGCTGGCTGCACGAATCAGGCAGGTGAAGATTGTCGAAATGTTGCGAGGCGGGCAGGCCTTATTGCCGGCCTTCCTGTTGAGGTCGCTGGCATGACAGTTAATCGGCTCTGTGCGAGTGGGTTGGCGGCAGTCGTAGATGCCTCAAGGGCGGTTGCCTGCGGGCAGGGAGATTTGTTTATTGCAGGTGGTGTTGAAAGCATGAGTCGTGCGCCGTTTGTGCTCGGAAAATCTGATCGTGCCTACGGCCGCCAAGTGAATATGTTTGATTCGACGCTTGGTTCTCGTTTTTCGAATCCATCGGTGACCGAACGCTACGGTGACCATGCGATGGTAGCGACCGCAGAAGAGGTTGCGAAGGACCTTGATGTTGGTCGATCGGAATGCGATGTTTTCGCAGCGGAATCACAACGAAAATTTTCAGCCGCCAAATCTGAGTGTTTTTACTCAGACGAACTTTTACCGGTTTCTGTAGTCCAGGGTAAACGAGGGGAAGTGATTCAGGTTGTCGATGATGAACACCCGCGGCCGGATACTCAGATCGAGAGTCTTTCAAAGCTACGTACGTTGGTAGCTGGTGGTGTGGTGACAGCGGGTAGTGCCTCAGGTATTAATGATGGAGCCGCGGCGCTGATTGTGGGTTCAAAAGAAATCGGAGAAAAGGTTGGAACTGAGCCGATTGCGCGTGTAGTGACGGCGGCAGCGGCGGGTGTCGAGCCGCGGGTGATGGGTTTAGGACCGGTCCCGGCAAGTCGAAAGGCATTGGCGCGGGCGGGTCTTACATTAAATGATATTGATGTGATCGAGATCAACGAGGCATTTGCAGCGCAAGTGTTAGGCTGCCTTAAACTGATGAAGCTCGATCAGACCGATAGTCGCGTGAATCCGAACGGCGGGGCGATTGCGGTGGGACATCCTCTCGGTGCGTCTGGAGCCCGATTAACCTTAACCGCCGCGAGACAGTTACAGAGGGTCGAGGGCCGCTATGCACTTGTCACGCTATGTATTGGTGTTGGGCAAGGACTCGCGGTTATTCTTGAGCGGGCGGCGGCCTAGGCAGTGGTGGGTCGCATCCCTCGTTTAGTCGTCCTTCTTGTTATCTATGTAGCCATCGCCCACGTTCTATCTCCGCCGGATGGCGTTACTCCTCAGGGTTGGCGCGTTACGGCAGTCTTTTTTTCCACGATAGCTGGGCTGATGCTTCAGCCATTACCAGGATCGCAGGTCGTGTTACTCGGCGTGACGATGCTGGTTTTGGTTGCGGACATCCCAATGGAACGTGCGCTCGATGGTTATTCGGCAGCAACCGTGTGGATGGTACTTGCGGCGATGTTGATGTCTCGGGCATTGCGTGACTGTGGTCTCGCCCGTCGCGTCGCGCTCTGGTTTATTCGCGCAATTGGTTCAACATCTCTTGGGCTTGGCTATGCACTGCACTTTACAGATTTGACCCTGGCGACTGGTGTTCCGTCGATCACCGCGCGTTCCGCCAGCATTGTATTTCCGATTGCACGCAGTATTAGTAGTTTGTACGAATCGGAGCCAGGTCCAACGGCAGGGCGGCTAGGTGCGTTTCTGATGACGTGCATGTATCAAACCAGTGTGGTCGCATCTGCCATGTTCTTTTTTAGCAGTGCGGCAAATCTGCTTCTGGCTGAACTCGCCGCTGAATATGCGGGGGTCGAGGTTACATGGGCGAGTTGGTTTATTGCCGCACTGGTACCGGGTGTCCTGTCGAGTATCGCTATCCCACTGTTGGTGATTCGCATTGTTCCTCCTGAAATTCGACGGACACCGGCGGCACGAGATTTTGCTCAGCGCGAATTGGATCGACTCGGTCCTATCCGAGGAAAGGAAGCTGTTGTATTCGCAGTGTTCGTTTTCCTCGTGGGGTTCTGGGTAGTCTCTTCTTACGTGGAGTGGTTGTCGCCGGGTCTAGTAGCCTTTATGGGGCTAGGATTCCTGTTTGTGAGTCAGGCATTGACTTGGGACGCAGCGCTCAGTGAGCGTTCCGCCTGGGATATTTTTGTTTGGTATGGCGGTTTGCTGACGATGGGTGGCTTATTGAATGAAAGTGGAACGACAGAGGTGTTTGCTCAATGGGTGGGTGGTTGGTTTACGGGTGTTCCGTGGGGTGCGGTGTTTGTGCTGACTTTGGTCATTTATTTCTACGCACATTATTTCTTTGCGAGCACAACGGCGCATGCACTCGCGTTATATGGCCCGTTCGTGGCGTTGTTACTTGGTGTGGGCGTTCCAGCGCCACTAACTGTTTATAGTTTGTTGTTCATTAATAACCTTCAGGCCGGCCTGACACACTACGGAACGACGACGTCGCCCGTGATTTTTGTTGAAGGGTATGTCAGTCTGCGTACATGGTGGAAAGTTGGACTACAGGCGTCAGTTGTGAACCTTGTAATTTGGATTACGTTCGGAGCCGTATGGTGGAACTTCTTGGGGCTATGGTAACGAGGGAAGTCTGAATGAGGCTGGACGAATTGGCAAGAGGATATCTCAAGCGAATGAAATGCGGGCTGCTTTGTCTGATGGTCTGCCTGAATGGATGTTCCGATGCTGGGCAGGAACAAGAGATTTTTGATCTTGTGATTTCTGGTGGACGTGTAATGGATCCTGAAACTGAAATGGACGCAATTAGACACATTGGGATCCGGGGTGGCATGGTTGCAAAAGTGTCTAAGGTTCAGCTTCTTGGTGACGAAACCATCGACGCTACAGACTTGGTTGTGTCTCCTGGGTTTGTGGATTTGCACGCGCATGGCCAAGACGTTGTCAGTAATCGATTTCAGGCGATGGATGGTGTGACGACGGCTTTAGAGCTAGAGGCAGGTGCCTTTCCGATTCGACAGTGGTACCACCGGCGATCGCGCGCACTGATTAATTACGGTGCGTCAGTCAGTCATCAAGCGGTTCGAATGCACGTTCTGGGAGGTATGTTAGCTCGGAGCGAGTCAGACGGAACATTCTCGTTAGGAGAAAGTGGAGATGATTCGTTATATCGATCTGCGACAGATGAGGAATTGGATTTACTTGAGAGAACAATGAGGCAGGAATTGAGTGCTGGAGCTCTTGGATTTGGTTTCGGTCTTAGTTATACGGCTGGTGCTGGACATGCGGAGATATTGCGTCTCTTTCAGTTGGCAGGGAGCCAAGAGGTGCCGTCCTTTGTGCACTTACGGTCAGCACGAGATTTTCCACAGGGTGGCAGAGTTGGCCCCTTTCAAGAAGTGATAGCTAACGCCGCTATTGCCGGTGCGGCGGTTCATGTCGTGCATATGAATAGTACAGCTGGTGGAGCAGCGAGCGAGGCCCTAGAGATGATTCGTGGGGCGCGTCAACACGGCATTGATATCACAACCGAGTCTTATCCATACACAGCGAGTGCGTCGCTTATCGAATCACCGTTATTTGACGGCTGGAATGAGCGCTCGGTTGAGAACTATCGATCACTTGAGTGGGTTGAGACCGGAGAACGACTGACTCCGGAGACTTTCGATAAGTATCGTCGACTCGGCGGATGGGTAATCATGCATGGACGATCTGAAGAGATTAATGAGTGGATCGTTAGCCAACCAGACGTAATCGTGGCAAGTGACGGCATTCCTTTCAGTGAGGGGCGAGCTCATCCTCGTGGGGCGGGCACATTCGCTCGGGTTCTCGGGTTCTATGTTCGTGAAAGACAGGCGCTGAGTTTGATGGAGGCTTTGCGAAAGATGACACTATTGCCTGCTCAAAGACTTGAACACGTCTCGCCAGCGATGGCGTGCAAGGGACGAATTAAAGTCGGTTGTGAGGCTGATTTAACGATTTTTGACGTCGACCGAATCCTTGACAAGGCGAGCTACGACATGCCGGATGAATATTCGACAGGCATTGAACATGTGCTTGTGGCGGGAACGTCGGTTGTGAAAGAAGGTATGTTGGTGGAAGGAGTAAAACCAGGAAAGCCGATCTTGTCACATTTTGCGTTGAGTGGAGACGAGAACGAATCGACTCAAAACGAAAGAGAATCGGATTGATTAGGTTCCTAGGCGAGCGATTACTTTAAATACTTCGGTGGGACGGTGATGACTTTTTTCGTGGAACCGTCCCACCGGGTTTAGCTTTCGAGTGATTCGTCGGTGAATTTAGTGAGCTAATGGGTTTGGTCTAACCTGAAATTTCACTAAATTACCTTGAGTGCCCTTTCCGCCTTCGGTATGCCATACAGCATTTGTGCCGTAATCTGCCCAGACGGCACGGCCTTTCCAGCCGCCATTAGGATCGTCAATTCTCCCGTCCATGCCTCGAGAGTAAAAACCTAAGGGATATGGAACGCGCATGATGATGAATTGTTCTTCGTCAGGCAAGAATGCGAGCAAGGAGTCTGATGTCGAGCCTGTTGCGATAGGAATATTTTCGCCAAGTCCGAGCGTATTGAACTGGTCCACCCAGTTGTAATAATGAAAGTCAGCACTGCCGTGGTCGGTGACCCCTTTCATTTGTGGGCCTGGTGTGGCGTAAAGTGTCCACCCCTCCGGGCAGTGTTGGCCGGTAGCGGTTGGGCCGTTCAGTACTGCGCATTCGCTTCGGTCAAATCTAGCAAAGTGACCGCTACCCGAGAGTGCCGTCCAGACGATGCCGTTTTGATCGATGTCAATGCCACGAGGTGAGTAACCTTGGACAGGCGCGGCGCTGTTGTCAAAGGGAGGTTGGTAGTACTCAGTGATACATGTTTCCGGCGGATTGCTTCCTATTGATAATCGAACGATCTGGCCCGGCACTCCAGCTGACGCTGCCCAGACAACATTATCTGCCGTTGGATCAGGAACAATTCCGTACCAACCGCGTCCCATTTGACGGTCTTTCATAGGATCCGGTTCATCGCGGTATCCGGTCCACTCGGTGATCCGTCCGTCTCCAGTAGTGTCGACGATCGTCGGACACCAGCCTTGTGCGGCCTGCTCATCACCAGTGTCAGCATAAGTGGATGTATTTATCCACCCAATCACATCACTGACTGAACTAAGGAAAAGGGTTTCGTCTTCGTCAAACCCGAACTGCAGATGATGTGTATTGAAACAGGTGTCGATCAGTTCCACTTGTTCGCTTGAGGGATCATAGTACGCAACGTGCCTGGCGGCGCGCTCTAAGGGGTAATACTCGGCGAACGGATTATCAGAACCATCGCGACACCATGATGGATTTCCAGGTCCACGAATCTGATGGGTCATCCACACACGGCCACTGGCATCCATCATCGGATTGTGAGGATTGCCAGGGTTGTTCCATATCACTTCATCGCCGTAATAAAAGGATGGGTTCGGCATTTCCTGAGCGATGTACGAACGAAAATCACCTTCGTTGGGAGTATCGCGGACGGGGAGCCGGATCTCCTTTGCTTCGTTAGTCTCAGGGTCAACCCAGACAAGCTTGTCGTTCGCAAACTCGACACCGTACACCGGCCCACCAGCGTTGACGGTAGGGTCTCGTTTGTCACTTGCTACCTCGTCATGAATATAAGCTGTTTCGCCGCCCCATTCCCACATCGTTAAGACAATGTCACGTTCACGTCCTTCTGGGCGGGGTGGTTGCTCGGGGACTTCGCCAGCAGTAATGCGGTCAGTCCAATCGGCATAGGCGGCTACGGCTCGTTCGCGACCGAATCGTCCCAAGGTTCCTGACATATTGGAAGCACGCTGTCCGGTCACGAGTCGATGGGCCCACGCCGCCTCTGTAGAGTCAAAATCCTGCGGATTCGGGATTTCACGAGTCGCGAGATTCCCTAACTGATGGCAGAGTTGGCAGCCCTGTTTGAGTAAATCGATCCAATGAGCTTGTGTTCTCACTCCAGGGGCTATTCCGTTACCGTCTCCGCCGGTGCCTGGAAACTCACTCTTATCAGGCACCTGCATCAATGAGTACCAGTAATTGGCAGGGTAGACTTCGGCAGCATCGATCGGTGTGTTTGCTATAACGGCGGTTAGATTAAGCGATTGTCCAGGAGTTCCACTCACCTTTGGTGAATCGGTGAGGCCGTAGCCCCTAATCCAAACATTATATTGAGCTGCTGGTAAGTCCGGAAGCAGGTACCGGCCCTCGTCGTCAGTGACGACAATCTTTCGGTACAAGGAATCGAATTCATCCGTCTCTGCAATTATCCAAACGCCAGCCTCTGGTCCATTTGGACCTATGACGACGCCGGAAATATCGTCATTATCCATCGCGATGTCTTGCCCTGCGGATATTTGTCCCGCCGCAATGAAGACGACCATGGCAATGATTGTCACAGACAAACCGGCATTCGCATTACGTAAGAGTTTCATTAGTGCCCCTAAGAATAGATAACCCGATTACTCTATATCGTTAACTAATTCACGAAGCCCTGTCTAGGGGGACTTTCGTGATTCGCGTTGAGAGATTCTTCGTGCCAGAGCATTACTTGTCGCATTGAGTTGATAACTAGACGCATTTTTCTGTCGATAGTGAGGTTTTCTTCTGATTACACGCGCTCCTACCGCGACCATTCTCGGTAAAAAATCGATACAGGGGACATCGAAGAGGGTGAGAGAAGAGGCGGCTACGTGGATGCCTTCGAAGGGTTTGCGCTCGTGTGAGACGTGACGACGTGGTGGTCTATTTGACGGCTAGCGCGATTCTTCATTTCAGGTCGATGCTGCTCCGTGGGGATGGCCCGTTGAATTGCGTGTGCGAGTTGAAGAACGCCATAGTCGTTGTGTCGGCGACCTACGATTTGAATGCCGATGGGGAGGCCGTTTGGAGTGAAACCAAATGGCACTGAAATGGCTGGAAGGCCAAGTACGGAAACATGCGTGCAGGTTCTCATCCAATCAAGATAGCTATTCATCGCGATTCCCGCGATGCTCGTGACATAGGGGAGTCGAATGTCGAATGGTGGGACTTGGCTAACAGGAAGAATGAAATACTCGTAGCGTGCCATGAATTGACTGATGTTTTCCTGGATTCTGTGCCATGCGTGAGTCGCTTTTCCCAAGTCTGGCCCGGTAAGCTGGCCTCCTTTTTCAATATTCCAGATGACTGTATCCTTCATCAGATGACGCTTCGTTAAGAGCAAATCTCCATAACAGAGGTGGAAGTACCATGCCCGCCAAGTGTTGAATACTTCAACGGCATCGGACAGGTCCGGGCAGCCTTCTTCTATTACACAGCCGATGGACTCAAAGATCGAAAGATTGTCTTCGAGCACCCGTGTCACTTGTGAGTCAACCGGAAGTCCATTGAGGTTTGGGCTCCAGGCTACGAGAGTCTGATCGAAAGTTCTTGATAACGATTGTTGAAATATGTCGCCGTTTTCAGGGAGAGAAAGTGGGTCCCTAGCGTCAGGTCCTGCGATCACGCTCATTATAAGTGCGACGTCGTCGACGGTTCTGGCCATAGGCCCCTGGACACCTAGAGGAAACCACGGAGCCTGATTGGGCCATATTGGAACACGTCCAGGGGATGGCCGAAATCCGACGACGTTGCAGAAACTTGCCGGATTTCGTAACGACCCTCCAAGGTCGCTTCCATCTGCAATCGGAACCATTCCTGCGGCTAAAGCCACGGCTGCGCCACCGCTACTACCGCCGCACGTTTTGCTCGTGTCGTAGGGATTGTGGGTTGCGCCGAAGAGTTCGTTGAACGTTTGGGAACCCGCACCAAACTCCGGAGTGTTCGTCTTGCCGATCGTAATCGCGCCGGCCGCGGTCAGTCGTGTGACTATGAGAGCGTCCTGGTCGGGAACGAAGTCCTCGAAGATTCTCGAGCCAAATGTCGTGCGAATCCCTTTCGTCCACGTGAGGTCCTTGTGAGCAATAGGTAGTCCGTGTAATGGGCCGATAGATCCACCGCGCGATAGTGTTTCGTCAGCCTTTCTGGCTAGACCGTAGGCGCGATCTGTCTCGAGTGTGACAATTGCATTAAGGATTGGATTTAAGTTGTGGATCTGTTTGAGGTGAGCCTCGAGTAACTCGACCGCAGAGATGTTACGGTGTGCGATCATTCGCGAGAGTTCGACGGCGGAGCGGAAACAGAGTGATGATGAGCTAGTCATTGATTAGCATTGCCTTATTTGGAAAGGCGATGTTTCCAGATCACCAGCGTATCTTACATGTGACCAGAACGGTTTTTTTGATTGGGCGGCAGTGCTCTTCTAAATGTCTTTGGGATAGGGTCTGCTCGCGTGGTTTGAATGATTAGAATGATCGACCGTTAAACGTAAAACATGGAGCTGTGGTGAAGAGATCTCACTGGATTCTTTTGATGTGTGCGAGTTTATTGAATATTTCGATTAACACGGAGGGCAGCGGATCAGAGGACCGTTGGCCTCAGTTTCTCGGCATTGGTTCACTTGGGACGTCGGAGGACCCTGACCTACCTGAATCCTGGAGTACTACTGACAATGTTGTATGGGTCTCTGATGTGCCTGGCCTGGGCTGGAGTTCGCCGATTGTTTGGGATGACACGGTTATTGTTACTTCAGTTGTCAGTAGTCAGGGAGTTGAAACACCGGCAGGTGGATTGTATGGAGGCGGGGAACGTCCGACGCCTACAGATGAGCATCAATGGGTTGTTTACGCATTTGATGTAGACACAGGGTCCCTTCGTTGGAGTCGCGTCGTTCATGGAGGGGTGCCGGAATCTGCACGCCATCTGAAAAATACTTTTGCTGCGGAAACGCCGGTAACCGACGGTGAACACATTTACGCTTATTTTGGGAACATCGGTTTGTTCTGTCTAGACATGGAAGGGAACGTCCTATGGACACGCCTGTTCCCAGCTACTGAAACGCGTTTTGGGTGGGGCATGGCTTCTTCACCAGTGCTCTATGAAGGAAGAATCTATCTCGTGGCCGACAATGACGAACAGTCATATGTTCTAGCACTTAGTAGGGAGACCGGTGCCGAGATTTGGCGCGTAGATCGAGACGAAGGCACAAATTGGTCTACGCCTTTCGTCTGGAGAAACGCGTTGCGGACCGAATTGATCACGACAACTAGCCCCCTACAATCCTTCGCCCTTAGTCTACGGAGAGTATTCCTACAACTTATTGGACAGAGGCTTTTTCGTGCAATGACGCTCAAACTGGACAAGAAGTTTATGGGCGTCAACGGCCACAGGTAGGTGCTGCGTTCACAGCTTCGCCCTGGGCGTATAACGGGAAGATATTTGCCCTAAGCGAGGCTGGAGACACGTTTGTGATTCGAGCGGGAGTCGATTTTGAAGCTCTTGGCGTCAATAGTTTAGATGAGTTTTCGATGGCCACTCCGGCGATTGCTGACGGGAGTCTTTTCATCAGAACGATGACCAGACTTTATCGGATTCAAGAAGTCGATTAAGGTCGAGGGTTAGTGAGCAATCCGGTCCGAAACTGGAGAACGAGATATGACAAAGGCATTATGTGTTGAGTTGAAATCAGTGTTCGCCGTTGTTCTTTGGCTGTGGTTGGTTTTCAACAGCCCATCATTCGGGATTGCTCAATCATCCAATACCGTGACAGGCGTTCAGGTGGAGGAATGGATGACGGAACTCTCGAATTGGGGACGTTGGGGTAAACAGGATGAAAAGGGAGCGCTCAATCTTATTACTGCAGCGAAACGATAGGAAGCGCTGTCGCTGGCTGTTTCAGGTGTTTCAGTCTCGCTCTCGCACAATTACCTCACTGAGCGCGCGGACGATTCAACGTTGCCGATTGGCCACGAGATGCTCGGCATTGATCGTCCGGGGCCATTTCGAAGTGATCGATATACATTCGCGTACCATGGGTATGCTCATTCGCATATGGACTCCTTGTGCCACATGATGCACGAAGGAAAAATGTATAACGGATATGTTCGTGATGACGAAGTGACTGCCACTGGGTGTTCTAAGCTGAGCACTATCAACTTCAAACGAGGGATTCTTAGCCGCGGAGTGCTGATAGACATTGCTCAATTGAAAGGGGTTGACTTTCTTGAGCCGGGTACACCCATTTACGTTGAGGATTTAGAAGCGTGGGAACGCGAGACAGGCGTTACCGTTAGCAGTGGTGACATTGTGCTGATCAGAAACGGCCGCTGGGCTCGACGTTCGGTTGTCGGTCCGTGGCCGATGAATGAGACGTCGGCGGGGCTTCATGCCTCGGTAGCTCCATGGTTGCGTAAACGGGGTGTTGCGATGTTGGGTAGCGATGGAGTCAGCGATGTTCTTCCATCTCAGGTAGAAGGTGTGACACAGCCAAGCCACTTACTGGCATTAGTCGCGATGGGCATTCCGATTTTTGACAATTTAGACTTGGAGGCGGTTGCCGAAGAGGCCTCTCGACAGGACCGCTGGGAATTTTTATTCATAGCCGCGCCACTCGCGATGGGGACAGGTACAGGCTCACCGTTAAATCCTCTTGCAATTTTTTGATTGCGTTTTTCGAAAGTACAGAAGGCGGTCGACTATGTTTATAGCCAGTAGGCACACTAGAGCTAATCGGAGTTGCCGATAGCTAAAAGTTCGTTCTCGGTTCTAATGTACCAGTGGCCATCAACTAATGCGGGCGATGCAAGGGTGCGTGCGCCTATATCGTTTGTGCGAATTAATTCAAATTCCGGTCCGGATCGAAGAACGAACGTCTGACCACTGTCGTTCGTAAAGAATACTTTGCCATTGACAGCAACGGGAGAGGCGGAAAAACCCTCTCTCGCGGCTCGTCCGAGCCGTTGCTGCCACATTACTCTTCCGGTGGCTGCTTCGAAGCAGGTAACGATTGACGCCATATCGTTAATTGTGTAGAGGTAGTTGCCATATACGAGGGGCGATGGGACAAAAGGGGAACCGCGGGTCGTTTTCCATGCCACATGGGTCTCCGTCACATCTCCGTCGCCGCCGGGCCTGATAGCGAGCGTTGGCCCTGCTCGACCGGAAGTGCAGAATACCAATCCCGCCCCAACGACTGGCGTAGGAATGACTTCAAAGAGATTGCCTCCACAACTCCACAATTCCTCTCCAGTTTCTGGTCGATATGCTTTTACGTTGGTTTGGCTACTCACAATCAATTCATCATGGTCCCCTACGCGAATGGCGATCGGAGTGCCCCAACCGACACTCGCTTGTCGGGACGTTCGCCAGAGTTGTTCGCCGGTTGACGTATCGTATGCAGCGACAAATCCACTGCTTTTCTGGTCCTGATAAATGATAAGTTTTTCTTGATAGAGCAAAGGAGACCCAGCGGGTCCGTGATAGTTGTCGATCGACCCTATCTCGGTGTGCCAGATGAGGTTTCCGTTGAAATCAACTGCGACTATGCCACGTGAGCCGAAAGACGCGTACACGAACTTTCCGTCGGTTATGGGCGTCGCAGCTGCAGGTCCGTTTTTCGGGTGCGTGTATTCTCTTCCACCAGGTGCAACATCAGTCTCCCAAAGAAGTTCGCCATCCGAACGTCGAAAACAAAGAATGGATAATTGTCGGCCACCAGTTCGACCGGATGTCAGAAAGATTCGGTCTTCCCAAACAATGGGTGACGAGTTCCCACTGCCCGGGACCTCAGTTCGCCATATCACGTTCTCTGAGTCCGACCAGTGGTCGACGTATTCCGTGCCCGTGACAACTCCCTGTCCGGATGGTCCCCGCCACCGCGGCCAATATCTAGCTCCTTCACCTTCGACTTCGATCATATGAACAGGACTGAAGTCCTGTGTCTGTCCCGACCGCGGAGCCAGAATCGGAACTAGAAAGATGAGTAGAGGAATGACAGAATTAAAGGAACAGCGGCCGTTACGTTTTTTCATAATGTCCCAAGTATAGTTACGTCTGGAGGATCCTGGGATTTGGGGGAAAAATATTTATTTCCAATTCGCGACTGTTTTCGAGTTGTTGCTGTGCCGTGTGAAACTGCGCTCGCGAATGTGATTCCGCTTGTTCAGCAAGCCTTCGCTTAAGGCCATGTCGAGTGCTTTCACATAGTTCGGGAGTGGTGAGGATTATTGGACAGAACAGATGCTTGGATTCTCTACACATCTCGGACGGTCTTTTGCGTGAAATAGATATATTGTTGGTAGGTTGGAGATTTGATTTATCGACTCGGCGTGACGTCCACGTTCCACTATGGCGCCTCCAGCCATGTGTTCTCAAATGCCTGTGCGAGATACTCGACGTAACAGGACCAAGTGGGAAATTTGAGATTCAAGAAATTTTGGACCGTACTGGACTAGAGTCGCAAGTGGGGTATCTTGACGTTGCAGGAGAAGCGATTCGACGCGAGGTGATTCCGAGATGATGAACCGGAGGAGTGTTCAATGAGAACTTTCGCGACGTGGCTGTGCTTCGTTATCTCGATCAGTTTGTTTGGTGAATTTTTGGTAACAGCTCAAGATTGGCCTCAGTTTCTGGGACCAGAGAGAGATGGTCATTACGATGGAGCCGGATTAGCCGAGGAATGGCTAGATGGTAGACCGACGGAGCTGTGGAGGCGTCCGGTGGGAGAAGGCTTTGCGGGGCCAGTGGTGGTTGGAAACCGTCTTTTGATGTTCCATCGAGAGAGAGGGTTGGAAGTACTTGACGCCATCGACACTCAAAACGGAGATCTCATTTGGCGCTATTCCTATGAAACGGGGTACCGCGACGATTTTGGCTTTGATGAGGGGCCGCGTTCCGCTCCGGTCGTTGTCGACGGCCGCGTTTTTGTCTTTGGTGCGCAAGGTCAACTCCATGCGGTTGAGTTGTTGACGGGCAAAGAACTTTGGCACATAGATGCCCGTATGAGGTTTCGGGTCGCAAAGGCGTTTTTTGGCGCCGCAGGGACACCACTGGTTGAGGACGGCCGGCTCATTGCAAATATTGGAGGACCTGAGGCCGGAATTGTGGCATTTGATGTTCACTCCGGTGATGTACTTTGGACAGCCAGAGGTGAGGAAGCAAGTTATTCATCCCCTGTTGGTGCCACATTTGGCGGAGTACGACATGCGATATTGTTTACACGAAACAACCTCGTGGGACTTGATCCAGCGACTGGACGGACACGGTTCGAAAGAAGCTGGCGCGCAAGAATTCGTGCTTCCGTTAATGCGGCGACCCCAATTGTTATTGGGAATCGGATCTTTGTGTCCGCTCAATACGGGACTGGTGCAGGGGTGTTCGAGGTCGATGATTTGCAATTGAAGGAGATCTGGACGTCAGACGATTCTCTTTCGAACCACTATGTAACCAGCGTTCATCACGACGGCTATCTTTATGGGTTTCACGGTAGGCAAGAATACGGCCCGAGTTTTCGTGCAGTCAGATTTGATACGGGAGAGGTTGCGTGGAGTGAGGACAACTTTGGTGCGGGATCAGTGACTTTAGCAGGAGATTTGCTCGTCATCGTGAGAGAGTCCGGGGAGTTGATTCTTGCGAAGGCGACGGAAGCCAATTTTCGGGTAACGGCTAGGGCTCAATTATTGGCTCCGGTAGTTCGAGCATATCCTGCGCTCGCCCATGGGAGGCTTTACGTAAGGAATCGCAATGTGCTGGCGAGTTTTGACTTGGGAAATTGAAAAAATGATTTCTCCTTCAAAGAGGAACATGACCTCAGTGGCAAGGCGGTGAGTGTAGCTATGCGTGCAAAGGGCGAGCCTGTCAAAGATCGATACTTCGTTCGTAAAGTGGAGTTGTTCTAATGGAAGTTGTGTTTTTGGCGGTGGTGGTGGCAGTGGTTCTAACGTCGGCAGCGTGTTCGTTATTTGAGGCAGTTCTTTATTCAGTGCCCGCAAGTTTTGTGGAATCCCTTGACCGGTCTGGTCGAACGTCAGGGACCATACTTAAGGAACTCCGACGAGAGGTCGATCGACCAATCGCTGCAGTCTTGACCTTGAATACTATCGCCAATACCGGCGGTGGAGCGATGGCTGGCGCACTGGCGGCTTCGGTATTTGGTAATTCAACGATTGGCGTTTGGGGTTTTTCGACTGCGTTTACGTTGACAGTCTTAATATTCGCAGAAGTACTGCCGAAGACAGTGGGCGTGGTCTATGCGCGTCCACTTGCGTCGGTTGTTGCACGGCCGTTGAAAGGGCTGGTCGTCTTGTTTTATCCCGTACTGGCTCTGACTCGATTGGTAACTCGATTCGTCGGAACTGGTTATCGGGAAACGGTCACTTCGGATGACGAATTGCTTGCCATGGTGGGGCTTGGACTTCGGTCTGGCGAGTTGAACATTGATGAAGCACGCGTCATCGAAAATGTTCTTTCGCTGGAAAAGAGAAACGCGGCGGATGCGATGACTCCCATCCGCTCGGTATTCAGGTTCGGGCCCACCGTGACAGTTCGAGAGGCGTTCCGGGAGCCTGAACTCGAGCAATTCAGTCGGGTACCGGTATGCGACGTCGGTTCGAAGCGGTGCATCGGAGTTGTTCATAAGGTGGATATTCTCAAAGCTGTAGCCAATGATCGCTTTGAGTTAACCGTTGCTGATTTAA
>Ga0310120_10000072_pt1 | contig 72732 bp, 71 predicted proteins | sample CB27_AW_983_MG_FD_203506 | JGI IMG/M metagenome (GOLD analysis project Ga0310120, IMG submission 203506) | Marine microbial communities from Western Arctic Ocean, Canada - CB27_AW_983 | ecosystem: Environmental > Aquatic > Marine > Oceanic | place: Canada: Western Arctic Ocean | collected...
TGACCCATCAGACCAACCTGGGTAGAACCCATCAGTCCCACAACGACGACCAGTCCAACACCGACCAGCGTGAGTATTCGTACACGCATTCGACCCTCCCGTGAAATGAGTCCGGTCCCATTTACTGCTTGACGAGGCCGGAGTCACGGTTTCGGCTTTCTTCGTTGTCCGGCGTTACTTGCGATACCAATCGTAGAGCGCGTGCCCTCCGGAACGGCATTGTTAGCTTGAGGTCAAAGATATCAGAGTTACGGTCGGTTGTGGGACGTAAGTGGTTCGCCGCGCACCCGTCTGAGTAGCGTCCGTGCCCGCCTGCCGGGCTTCTCGCCAGCACAAGGACAATTCGAGAGGGAGGTTGGCTCGTACCATGAGGGAAGACTGAACCCCGGTGCAGCGCGGCGTCGATGATGCTTCAGACCGAGAGTTGGCGGGTATAAATTCCGGTCGGGTATATAGATATTCCGACCCCCTCTGTGGTTTTCGGATCTGACAAAAGCGCGCCAGAGAAAAGGGACGACCGGGGTGCCTTGCCCCCCCTCTCGGCTTGTAGCATCCGAGAGCAGCAGAAGGTTTGTGGGCAACTACAATTCTCCAAATGACTAAAGCCTAAGATATTCAATAACTTACCGCTTCAATTCGACTCCTCTGCTCACCTCCGAGTGCGGTGACTTCGGATCTGAGTACTCGACACTCGTCCTGAGCTTTATCGCGCAAAGGGGTCCGCTGGACCTTCTCCTAGCGGGCTCACGTCAGATAATCGCTCTTCGCGCCTGCCACTAGAGCGAAGCGACACCCCCTGTCTCTAGCGGTTCGGCACATCCGGATCTGGTCGAGAAACCGGCGCACTACCTCGCTAGCTGGCCGTGACCGCCTTCGGAAACGGGCGGGTCTCAGTCTTCTTGAGTTCGATCACGAAGGCCGTTCCCCGTCCAACGTGACTTATGACCGAGATCGTGCCAACGGATTGATCGACGATTTTGTGGGAGATCGCTGACCCGAGACCAAATTCCCTCGGTTTCGTGGTGTTGAAGTCCTTGAGGAGCGCACCAAGGTGCGCAGGTAGGATACCGAGCCCGGTGTCCCGGACGGCAAACTGTGCTCCCGTGCCACAATCTGCAGTGATGACGGCGATCGATCCGCTGGGCGAGGCGGTCTCGATGGCGTTGACGTTCAGACGACAACGGTCGTCTTGTTTGGTGAGCTTCGCCTGACCACAGGGAGACCGAACCGATTTCAGGAATGGCACATGACCGAAAACAAGGAAGGAAGCCATGCCGTTCTTGACACCCTCAAGGTCGACGGTTAACGTATCGCGCGTTATGGCCACCTCTGTTCTGATGCCCCAACTCGGCGAATCGATTGTCGAAGGCACTATCGTACGCTGGTACAAGCATGTCGGCGATAGCGTGGCACTGGACGAGCCGCTTCTGGAAGTATCGACTGACAAGGTGGACGCGGAGATTCCGTCGCCAGCGGCCGGGGTGCTCACAGAGATTCTGGCTGGCGAGGGAAAGACGGTGCTGGTCGACAGTGTCGTCGCGCTGATTGGTCACACTGAGGGTACTGCCGGCGAAACTTTGCATGAGGGTCCCTCGTCTCAGACTGAGAGCCAGCCTGCTCTCGACCAGGATGACACATCGTCGCGTCACCCCGTGGCAGCTGATGATCGCCTCCGGCCTCGACAAACGTTGTCGCCAGTGGTCCGTAAGCTCGCGCGCGAGCACGATATCGATCCTGCTTCGATTCAAGGGACAGGAACCGGTGGACGGGTCACCAAGGCCGACGTGCTGAGGGTTGCCAGTGACTCCAAGGTGGACCTGAGTCAATCGGAGCCGATGAGCGTGATACGTCGGGTCATCGCCGAGCGTATGGTAGAGAGCCGTCGAACCTCCGCCCATGTGCACACGGTGTTTGACGTCGATTTCTCGCGTGTTGCGGCTCTACGCACGGTTCGCCGCGTCAGTTATGAGGAAGCTGGGATCAAGCTGAGCTACCTTGTCTTTGTGGCCAAGGCGGCGGTCGAGGCGCTCCGCGAGGTCCCCGTCGTGAACGCGTCACTTGACGGAAACACCATTGTCTATAGCTCGGACGTCAATCTCGGGATTGCCGTTGCCCTCGACTGGGGGTTAATCGTGCCGGTCGTTAAGCGAGCGCAAGACAAGACGATGTTGCAGCTTGGCCAGGCCATTGCCGACCTGTCGGAACGAGCCCGGTCTAAGCGGCTCACACCTGACGACGTCGACGGTGGAACCTTCACGATTACAAACCCCGGCGGGTTCGGCTCGACTTTCGGAATGCCGATCATCAATCAGCCACAGCTGGCGATCCTGTGCATGGGTGCTGTTGAAGCTCGGCCCTCAGTGGTCGATGGTGAAGTCGTCGCCCAGGCCAGAGCCTATCTGACACTGGCATTCGACCATCGCGTAATTGATGGAGCTGTGGCAGATCGGTTCATGAACACACTCAAGCGCTATCTCGAGGCGTTCGACGAGAGCCTCCTGTAGCGAGGGGTTGATCGGCGGGTCCGTCTGATATGGAAAGTCAGCTCCGCCTCGAAGTGCGCCGACTGGGTAACGTGCCGTACGCCGAGGCCGTTCAGCTTCAACAGGCGCTGGTCGCAGACCGTCGAGCCGGTAAGCTTCCCGACCTCTTGCTCTTGATGCAACACCCCCATGTCGTGACTCTCGGCGTGAGCGCTCGCCATAGCCTCTCGAACCTACGAGTGTCTGAGTCAGCACTACACGCCAAGGGTGTCGAGCTGTACGATGCGCCCAGGGGCGGCGACATCACCTACCACGGTCCCGGTCAGCTCGTCGGTTATCCGATCGTCGACCTGCGCCCTAACCGTTGTGACGTCCACCGATACGTTCGCGATCTAGAAACCGTACTCATGAGGACCGCACTTGCGTTCGGAGTCGGGACCACGCGGGTTCCGGGTCTAACAGGTGTCTGGGTCGGGGACGACAAGCTCGCCGCGATCGGTGTGCGCCTGTCGCGTTGGGTGACGAGCCATGGATTCGCGCTCAATGTCGAGACAGATCTCTCGTATTTCGATTTAATTCGACCGTGTGGAATCGAAGGACGCGGAGTAACCTCGCTCGCGAACCTGATCGGCGCCCCGCTTTCACTCCGCACTGTCGAAGATGTGCTCATTAGGGAATTTGGCTCTGTATTCGGTCGTATTGTGACCCGTGGTGCACGTCCATTGTTTGCCACCTGAGCGGTGCGATCAACTTCGACGGGGGTAGAACCCCCTCCGTGTGTTTTAGAAGACAGAAACACGGGAACGAGGAGATGGATGACAGAACCGCGGAAAGGAAATTTTCTGCTCGCTTGAAGAGTAGCGATGCCGTCATGAGCGAACTCCAAGCAGACGTACTACTCAAAAAGTTTTCAGCTAGCGCTGCTATATCTGAAAACCCTGGAGGACGCCGGGGAAGTGACCCAGGACGTCTTACTTTGGGTTTAGAAGAAAATCGATGCGTTCTGCGGTGATTCCTGCCTGTCGTCCTGGATCTGTCAGATTACGTTCAGTGTAATTATGTTGAGGCTATGGAGTGCCAAGTCCGGCCGCCTGATACGCTCGACTTGTGGTCCGGTCAGATCCATCCACGACATCTGGCTTGGCAACACTATCTGTGAAGGGCGTTGTCAAGTTCCACCTGCTCTCGTACGTTTAGCGTTGGCTCGGTCACGCTCGTGATGCCTGACGTGTCGAGAGTGACCGCCGTCGCGATCGCTTTCCCCCGGACTCCGAACTCTCCATCGAGAACGGCGTAACACGTAATTCCGTAGATGCCAGTTCCCTGCAGTACCGACTCACACAGCTGTGCGGTTGCGGCGGCCAAAGTATAAGGACCAGGTGGCCATATGCGGACGAGCTTTCGCTGCAGCAGGGCGAGCTGCTTTGAGGAGAGCAGGCGGGATATCGCAACCCCTCGCACCGAGGTTTCGCTCCAGGGGACGACGAAGCGGTCAGGGGGCGCGCCAAGGACGGCCAACGACACATCCTTTGCTGAACACCGTAGCTCGACGGCTACGATCGCTCGAAGCGCGGTTTGGAGTGCCAACGGCGCCGATCCAATCAACCGCTGTCGCGAGAGGGACGTTTCTGCCACGCCCCGCTCGATCAGACGGCGGTGACTGCCACCCGCACAGACCGTCACGGCTCGCCGATTGAGAGGGCTCAGCTGCTTAAGCATCGCAAGGCCATCGTCCTCTCCCCATTCTGTATCCGGCTCGGTGGCCGGCCCCGTCAGCACAATCAGGTCGGCTCCCACCACGGCCTGCAGGTCTCGGCCCGCCACTACCGTCGTGTTAAACGGTTCGACGGCTCCGGACTGCTGGATGTCAAGTGCCTTTCCGGCAGCAGTGCAATCGGACGGGTCAATCAGTCGAAGCTCACGCACGCGCTCGCGTCTCGCGAGGGTGTGCGTGAGCGAACCTCCAAGGGTTCCGGCACCGATAACCGCGATAATCGACATGATCAGCTCTCTTGAGCGATATTCTATTGCACATGAGTGACGCGCAACTTCAGGGCAAGGTAGCGGTTGTCAGCGGGGCGTCGCAGGGCATTGGCCAGGCCATTACCGCGTCACTGACTTCGGAGGGTGTCGACGTGGTGATGTGTGGCCGGTCGGCGGATGCTCTCTTAAAAGCAGTGGAGCAGGTCGTCATTGGCCCCCGACCGGGCTGCCAGCAAGGTCGGGTTGAGGTCTACGCGGCCGATGTGCGTGACCCGTCCCAGATGGACTCGCTGATGGCGAGAGCTGTCAACACGTTCGGCCGTCTCGACATTCTTATTAATAACGCTGGCGTGGGATTGTTTCAGCCGCTCGCCGAGTTATCAATCGAAGACTGGCGAACGGTGCTCGAGACGAATCTGAGTGGTGTGTTCTTCGCATGTCACGCGGCCATTCCGCTGTTGCGACGCGGCGGTGGGGGGTGGATCATCAACGTGAGTAGTCTGGCCGGTAGCCATCCGTTCATAGGTGGGGCAGCGTACTGTGCATCAAAAGCCGGTCTCAATGCCCTAAGCGAGGTCTTAGTGCAGGAACTTCGTGATGACGATATCCGTGTGAGCTGCGTCGCGCCAGGTTCGGTCGACACACGATTCGGGGGTGCGAACGACGGATTATCGGCGACCTGGAAACTTGATCCGATCGATGTGGCACACGTGGTCCTCGACTTGTTGAGTCACCCTCCTCGGAGTCTGCCCAGTAGGGTTGAGATTCGACCGTCTCACACTCGGAAATAGAGCCTAGTGTCCTGGGAAGAGCAATCGCCGTGCGGGTTCGATTCCCGCCCTCGGCACTATTAAACATTGGGTAGATGTCTGAGTCGGCGACCTGAATTCTGGGCCTGATCGCTGTTGATGCCCAATTCTGATGCCCAGTGGTCAGCTCACGTCACTTTAGGGGGGTGGGGTCAGCACCCCGGGTCGGCCTTTTTTGCTCGCCCGATTTACTCAGATCCGAAAACCGCAAGGGGGGGCGTCGATCTCTATATAGTCGTCCGCGATTTATACTCGCCAATTTTGGTTTGAGGCATCATCGACGCCGCACTTTGGTAGGCTAGAGACGTGATGATCCATCGCTGCGCACGTCTGATCGTTGTCGCCATTGCCACGGTGTCGTTCAGTACGCCGATCACGGCACAGCAGGAACCGACGTCTCCTACGACGGTGGAGACGCTGGTGGAGACACTCGGCGGTCGCGTGAGCCAAAACGAACAGGGGGAGGTTGTAGGCGTGGACCTCTTCGGCCCCAAGGGCACCGACGCGAGCCTGGCGCATCTCGTGGGGTTGGCGGCGCTGGAGAGGCTCTGGCTCGTTAACACTCAGGTCACCGACGCGGGCGTAGCGGAGCTACAGAAGGCGTTACCGAACTGCGCTATTCTTTTGCAGGAACCTATCCCTCCTCCGCCACCCCTCCTCAATGAGGTTATGGGGTGTGCCGCAAGACTATTCGGACTTGGCGGACCGGAGCGTCGGGAAAGCCACCGAACCCAGCCACGTCGCTGCGGCGATCACGGTTAAAAGGCCGTGGTAGCGCAGCGGTGACGGGCGCTACTCAGGCGGGTGTGCCTCGAACCACTCACGCGCCCGCTTCTGGCCTTCGGCGAGTTGCTCCGGGGTAAGACGCTCGGCTGTGTCGTCCCGCGCCTCGGCGGATATTCCTCGCAGCGGGCCGTTGGCATAGGTCGCCGTGAGGCTGAACCATTTGTATCCTTCGATGTCGTCTTGCGGTACGCCAGAGCCGCTGACGTACATGAAGCCAAGGGCGAACGACGCGCCCGCATGCCTTTGCTCCGCAGCTTTGCGAAACCACGCTGCCGCTTCACCGAAGTCTTCCGGCACACCCTTGCCGGTGCGGTACATAGCGCCAAGGTTGAACTGCGCGTCCGCATGCCCTTGCTCCACAGCTTTGCGCCACCACAGCAGTGCTTCGCCGAAGCCTTCCGGCACGCCCCGGCCGTCGGCGTACATCCCGCCAAGGGTGTTCTGCGCGTCCGCGTCCCCGGCATTGGCACGGGTTCGGATCGCCTCGATGCTGTCGTCTTGAGCAGGTTCAGTTGTCTGGGCGAGCGGAGCGGCCCCCACCAGTAACGCGACCATCCCCGCGAGTGCTAACCGACGGAACGATACAGGAGCCATCCTGGTCAGTTTACGCGTCGAATAGGTGCGTGTCATTCGCCTCCCAGTTGCATCTCCTTCACCACCTAACTTCAAGCACGTGTCTGCGACGATGCAGGAGGATGCCGCTGCTCGCATGGACGCGGCCCTGGGCGGGTCACTAGGTTGATGCCCATTCTTGATGCCAAAGCGGATGGACGTATACGGATGAACGAGGTCTATCTGGACGGCGACCGTCACGTTACCAGACAGAACCAGCAGAAAAAGAAGGAACAACGCGCTATGGACGAGCGCAGTTACAATGCTAAGTCCCTGGAAACCACGAGTTCAAGCCGTCCAAGTCTCAGCCGGTCACCACTCCGGAGAGGCGATTCCGACACGCGGCAGTCGTTGACGAACGTGCCGTTTGTGCTCCCGAGGTCCTCAACGGTGAGCTCGGTCTGGGTGGCTTGAAGACGACAGTGCACCCTCGAAAGTAGGGCAGTATCAACGACGAAGTCTGCCCGCGGACCGCGACCCACCGTTCGTGGAGTGCCGGGTGTGACCCGGAGGATCCGTTCCATCTCCTCATTGGCTGACTGAAGAATCCACATCGTTCAGGACAGAGGTGGAGCGACGACCTTGTCGATCAGATCCTTCAAGTTGGCAGCCACGTTCGACGCCGTTGTTACGTCAGAGAGGAGTCGATTCCCCATGGCGATCACGATTCGTAGCATATCATTTGAGCCAGGACGACATGAATCCAGATCACTATCGCGCATTGAAAGAGACCGCCGGTCTGATCAGAAGGTTGGACCGAGGACGGATTGCGCTCACAGGGGTCGACCGAGCTGACTATTTGCAGGGCCTTCTGACGAATGACATCGTCGCTCTCCGCGATGGCCGGGGCTGCTACGCGGCGTATATGACGCCTCAGGGACGCATCGTGGCGGACACCGAGCTATTTAGCTTGGGCGAGAAGCTCCTACTTGACGTGCACGTGAGCGTGAAGGACATGCTAGTGCAGCGCTTCGCCGAGCTCGTTTTTACAGAAGATGTTGAGATCGCCGACTGGACTGAGGCGTGGGTCGGCTATGCGGTCGCCGGTCCGACAGCCGAGGAGTGCCTGGCGCCTATACTGGCCGAGTCGTTCAGCGCTGACGGCCGCGGGTCGACCTCAATGGCTATTGAGGACCATGAGTGTCGCTTGCTGTCCAGGGGCGGAGGGTCGTTGGTTGTCAGCCGAACTGATCCGTTCGGTACCAAAGGGTTTGATTTATGGGTCGAACAACCCGGCGCGCTGGAGTTGTGGAGCACGCTGCTCGAGGCCGGATGTACAGAAGTTGATGCCACCGCAACCGAACTGGTTCGAATCGAGAACGGGCGGCCGGCATTTCCTCTCGACCTCAACGCTGAGACCATTCCTCTCGAGGCCGGGATTGAGGATCGGGCTATCAGTTTCACGAAGGGTTGTTATGTCGGTCAGGAAGTCATCGTTCGCGTGCTTCATCGTGGTCACGGACGTGTGTCACGGAAGCTAACCGGCCTAACGATGAATCAGTCGGTCGATCCAGCGTCCTTGTCGGCTGGGGCGTCGTTGTGGCATGGTGACGAATCGGTCGGGGAGGTAACCAGCGTTGCATTTTCACCCACGGTGGGTGGCGTCATTGGGCTGGGCTATGTGAAGCGGGACCAGCTCGAGCCCGGAACGGTACTCCAAGTCACTGCGGGTGCCGAGCGTGTTTCAGCGGTGGTCACTGTGCTGCCGTTTTTTTCGTCTTAGCGCCGCGGTCACGTTGCTGCTCTGAGGACGCGAACGATCGACAATCCGGCCTCATGGGGCACTCAGGACAGCGAGGCGTCCGTGGGGTACACACCAGCGCTCCAAAGTCCATTAGGGCCTGGTTGAAATCAAATACGTGTCGACGGGGCAGTAACGCGCCTGACAGCGCCCACAGATGACGTTTAATACCGTGGGCCTTAGGGTTCCCTCTGGCGACGAACACGCGGAAGAGCAAGCGTGCAATATTCGTATCGACGATCGGTGCCCGTATCCCAAACGCGAAGCTCCGAACCGCCCCCACCGTGTAGTCACCCAGACCCTTAAAGGACAACAGACTAGCCTCATCAGATGGAAGATGGCCGTCGTAACGTCGAACTACTTCGCGCGCGATCGCGTGTAGTCGCCGGGGGCGGCGGTTGTAACCGAGGGGGTACCAGATGCGTGAGGCGCGCCCCGGCGTGGTGGCGGCCAGTGACTCAAATGTCGGGTACTTTCCAAGCCACTCCTTATACTTTGGCACGACGCGATCGACCTGGGTCTGCTGTAGCATGATCTCAGCGACCAGAATGTGGTACGGGTTCTGCGTGTGTCGCCACGGAAGGTCTCGACCGTGCCTGCGATACCAGCTCAGCAACCGGCGCCGAAAACGTTGGCGGTCGGTGGCGGGCGGGAGGGGCTGAGGTTTGAGGCGTTTACCGAGGGACACGGTTCGCGACAGGGCAGTATGGTAATGTGTCAAGTATGAATCGCCTTCGGCCGATACCCCGCGCTTGGCCGCGTGGAAGATCGCTCGAATCTCCAGATATTCTCGCTCCTCGCGCCTGGCTCCTCGCGCGAATCACCGGTCCTGCAGTGTCGAGGTGCTCATCCTGGACACTCTAACGATGGGATGATGATGACACTCTACACAAAGACTGGCGACGGCGGCGAGACAGCCCTGTTTGACGGCACGCGGGTGCTCAAGTCCGAAGGGCGTGTTGCCGCCTACGGTGACGTCGATGAATTGAACGCGACCCTCGGTTTGGCCCTGACGGCGGGTGTGGATGACGACCTTTCTGCGCTCGTCTGTCACATTCAGCGTGACCTGTTCGCAGTCGGCTCGCGTCTGGCCGATCCGCGGGAACGCATTGCGGAGCGCGTTGAGAAAATCGACCTCGGAGAAAACAGTGTTGGTCGACTTGAGGATGCGATCGACAAATACGATGCTGAGGTTCCGCCCCTGCGGCGATTCTTGCTGCCGGGAGGCAACCAGGCCGCTGCGGCTTTTCATCTGGCGCGGGCCGTCTGCCGGCGCGCTGAGCGGAGTATCGTGGCCTTAGGTGCGCAAAGCATTCCGCCTCAGGTAGTGCAGTACATGAATCGACTGTCCGACTTGTTGTTTGTTCTGGCGAGAGTGACCAACCATCGTGGTCAGGTTATGGAACGGGAGTGGTGAGCCGGGGGTACTCGTGTCGTGGAGTGGCTCCTCCCACGAAGGCACTCCACTAGTGTCTGAGCTCGATATCGGCCTTCACGGCCGCGAAGACCTGTCGTGCCAATTCCTGTGACACCCGCTCACGGATGGCGCCACACTCAACCAAGATGGTCGTATCTTTTAGATCAATCGCAACGTCCCACCGTTCGCGCTCAATAAGGTCAGGCTGGTCGATGTTACTTGAATGGGGCGCTGGCTTAGGGAAGCGACGTGACGCACAGACCGAAATCGGTGCACCGCTAATCAGGACGCGAGCTGCCCGAATCTCATGCTTTGGAATCATTTGGTCTGACCAATGAAATGCCCCGGCATCCTCAGTAAAAAACTGAATACCACGATCTCCAGGGATTTCAGCGATGACTGACCGACCGGAGTCCGAGATCGCCCGGCGTAGCCTGGAGTGACCGCGTTTGTACCACTGGAGCGAGGTGGCCATGCTGAGCGCGAACGCGATTAGGAAGAAAACAACGAGGACCGCAACAAAATCACGCATGGGACACTATGCTATCAAACGGTGTCAGAGCCGAATCCGTCACTCGATCGGGCGTATGACGTTTGTCTTGGCATTGCCCGGCAGCACTACGAGAATTTCCCGGTGGCGTCGTGGCTCGTACCGGCTCAGATGCGGCCGCATGTTGCCGCGGTCTACGCCTTCGCACGATATGCCGACGATTTCGCTGATGAGGGCGACCGTGACCCGGGCGAGCGACTGGTTCTGCTGGACGACTGGGCGACACGACTCCGTGCCGCCGTCGATGGTGATGTTTGCGCCGACTCAAACGATCGACGGGACCTGGTGTTTGCCGCGGTGGCCGCAACGATAAGAAGTCGTGACCTTCCGGTCTACCTCTTCGAGGAGCTTTTGAGTGCCTTTCGCCAGGATGTCACCGTGCATCGGTACGAGAGCTGGGCCGCGCTGCTCGACTACTGCCGGCGGTCGGCCAACCCGGTCGGTCGACTCGTTCTTAGAATCGCCGGGCATCGACGTGAAAAATTGGACATGTCGTCAGACAGTCTCTGTTCGGCACTCCAGCTCACGAACTTTCTCCAGGACTTCGATGTCGACTGGAAACGGGGTCGCCTCTATCTTCCAGCGGACATGAGCGACGAGTTCGGCGCGCACGAATTGGACCTCTCGAGAAAACGATTGTCGGCTCCATGGTTGGCCGCGATCGCAGAGATGGTCATCCGGACTCGACAGATGTTCGACGCTGGCCGGTCGGTATGTGACGCGGTGGGGGGGCGTGTTGGGCTGGAGCTACGCTTCACGTGGCTGGCTGGGTGCCGAATTCTCGACCGACTCGAGTGGAGCGGCTACGATCCACGTAGGAACCGCCCTATGCTGGGATTCGTTGATTCTCTGCCGATCGTGTGGAAGGCTTCCAGGTGGCGGCGCCTGCCGTGAGTCGAGATACAAACTTCTACTATTCGTTTCTCGTCCTTTCCCACGCTAAGCGGCGCGCGATCATCGCTGTCTGGGATTTTTGCCGGGCTGTTGACGACGCGGTCGACACGCCGACGGTGGACGGCGCCAGGGCCGTTCTTGGCACGCCGGCTCTCAAGGTTGAGCTGGTGCGATGGCGACACGAGCTGGATTGTTGCTTCGGCGAGTCGGAACCCCAGACCGAGCAGGGCCGCCGCCTTAAGCCGGAGGTGGCACGGTTCGGACTCCCACGAGAGCCCTTCGAGGCTCTTATCGATGGCGTCGAGATGGACATTGGTGACCGCAGATACGAAACCTTTGACGACCTTTATCAGTACTGCCTACGGGTGGCTTCATCTGTTGGGTTGATCTGTATCGAAATCTTCGGGTACCACAACATAGGTGCACGCGATTATGCAATCGCTCTCGGAGTGGCGTTGCAGTTGACAAATATCATTCGTGACGTGCCGACTGATCTCACTGTGGGACGGGTCTATCTTCCACTCGAGGACCTCAAGCGGTTTGGGTGCACCAATCAGGATCTCAGACAGGGTATGTCGTCCCAGGTTCACGCGCTCCTCGAATTTGAATCTCAACGGGCCCGTGGCTTCTATCGGAAAGCAGGAGAGGCGCTCCCTCCTGAGGATGCGACAAGTCTCGTGGCGGCCCAAATCATGGGCGAGATCTATTTTGAGATTTTGGAGCGAATTCAACGACGTGACTACGATGTCTTTTCTGAAGTGGTTCGCGTGCCACGTCCCCGTCGGGCTGTGATTGCCGCTGTAGTGTGGACGCGCACAGTTCTCCGTCGTGTTTTCTACGGGAATAGCACGCGTCCGAGTCCTAAGTGATGCCGTGACGCCGACCTACGATGCGGTTATTGTCGGCGGCGGCTTTGCCGGTCTCAGCGCGGCGGTGGATCTCACCGCCCGCGGCGCCAGGGTGATCGTGGTTGAAGGTCGTCCCCGGCTAGGTGGACGTGCCACTTCCTACCGAGACCGTTTCACCGGCGAGGACGTTGACAATGGTCAGCACGTTCTCTTCGGATGTTATCGAGAAACGTTCCGCTTTTTGCGCACCATCGGCGCTGACCAGGACGTCTGTCTTCAGCGGCGATTGGACGTCAGCTATGTCGACCCGTATGGTCGCGCGATTCGGTATCGGTGCCCGGACCTGCCGGCGCCTTTACACCTGCTTGCCGGCGTGGCCGAATGGGACGAACTGAGCGTGCCGGAGAGGTTCGCGAGCCTAAGAATGGTGAGGCCGCTGATCCAACTCAGGCGGCAGTTCGCCAGTGGACTGTCATGCACTGTCGGTGGCGAAAATGAGACCGCGCGAGATTGGCTCGTGCGGCACGGTCAAGGTTCGCGCTTACGGGAACTCCTGTGGGAGCCGCTGGCGCTAGCGGCCCTGAACCAAGATGCCGGAGTGACTGCTGCCGCTCCCTTTGCCAGGGTTCTGGCTGAGCTGTGTGGGCCAGGAGCCACCGATTCGTCGGTCGGTGTTCCGAGTCGTCCACTGGAGGCTCTTTATGCCGTCCCGGCTCGTCAGTTTGTCGAGGCTCGCGGTGGCACAGTGTGGACCGGCGCGGCTGGTCGGGCCGCCTTCGTTGACGGTCGTCTCATCGGGGTCGAGGCACGGCGCAAGCTGATCACTGCGCCGGTCCTGATCTCTGCGGTTCCTTGGTTCGCCCTGTCTTCGGTGTTTAATCCTCCACCATCCTCACTGGCGCCGGTGCTTCAACGGGCGGCAGCGATGAGTTCGGCACCGATTGTGAGCGTCCATTTATGGTTTGACTCGCCGGTGATGCGGAAGCCGTTCCTTGGTCTGCTTGGGATGACGATGCAGTGGGCATTCAACACGCGGACGGCACTTAAACCCTGCGGTTCCCATTTAACTTTGGTGTCGAGCGGTGCCAATGCTCTCGTGGGCTTGTCAAACGGCGTCTTGATCGACCGGGCGCTGTCGGATCTTCGGTCAGTGCTGCCGCCCGCCCGCGACGTCGCGCTCACGCACGCGCTGGTGATACGCGAGCGGCAGGCGACGTTCTCGCTCTCACCTGGTCAGCCGGCGAGACCCAGCTCTGAGACAGTAATCCGAGGGCTCTATCTGGCTGGCGATTGGATCGAGACCGGTCTGCCCAGTACGATTGAGAGTGCCGTCGTCAGCGGACATCGCGCGGCTGAGCTGGCGTTCCGCGAGCTCGGAGGGTAACTCACCCGGATGGACTCCGTCATCGTTCACTATCAAGAGATCGCCCTCAAGGGGCGAAACCGCCCGTGGTTCATCGAGCGTTTGGTCAGCAATATTCGAGCGGCGACTGCCGACCTTGACATCGTTCGAGTACGCGCGCTTATGGGGCGGATCGAGCTGGCACTGGGCCCAGCCGCCGACTGGACGGAGGTCGAGCACCGGATCACGAGGATATTCGGCGTTGCGAACTTCGCTCGCGCCCAACGTGCAGGCCGGTCGGTCGAAGAGCTTGCAACCTCCATTCTGGATGAGCTCGCCTCCCGGTCCGACCTCAACGTCACGAGCTTTCGGATAACGGCACGGCGTGCCGACAAGGCGTACGCGTTGACGTCACCGGAGCTTGAGCGCGAGGTGGGAGGGCGTATCAAGGCTGCGAGAAACTGGATGGTAGACCTGGACCAACCAGACTTGGTCATCCGGATCGAAGTGCTTCGAACAGAAGCGTACTTCTCTCTCGACAAGCACTTCGGACCGGGAGGCTTGCCCTCTGGAACGAGCGGTCACGTCATGAGTCTTTTGTCGGGTGGTATCGATTCTCCGGTGGCAGCATACCGTTTAATGAAACGTGGGTGTCGCGTCCGGTTTGTGCATTTTCACAGCTATCCGTTACTGTCACACGCTTCGGTGGATAAAGTGCGAGAGCTAGCTAACCTGTTGACGACCTACCAGCTCACATCACGTCTGTATCTTGTCGCATTTGGTGACATCCAGCGGCAGATCGTCCTGGCTGCGCCACCACCGCTTCGTGTTGTCCTCTACCGGCGGCTGATGATGCGAATTGCCGAGCGTTTGGCCAAGCGGTGCCGCGCCCGCGCGCTGGTCACAGGAGAGGCGGTCGGACAGGTGGCATCACAGACAGTCGAGAACCTTGCCGTTATCAATGCTGCCGTGACTCTTCCTGTTCTGCGCCCACTGATCGGTTCTGATAAAGATGAAATCTCAAACGAGGCGCGTAGACTCGGGTCATATCCCGTGTCAATCATCCCCGACGAAGATTGCTGCCAGTTGTTCATGCCACGGAACCCAGCGACGCGGGCGAGAGCTCATCAGGTGGAGGACGCCGAAGCCGTCCTCCCTATCGATGAGATGGTCGACAGTGCGGTGGAAACTGTCGCCGTAGAGAACTTCACCTTCCCAGTGGTCAAGTAGACACTCGCTGAAGCGTTTCTCTCACCACCACGTCGATGCCTCACGTCGTACTGAAGGAACCCGAGTGCGCTGAGGCAGTCTCCTCGACTACTGCAGGTCGGTGCATGAGTTCGGTGTTCCAAGGCAGGACGACGCATCACTTCGCCACCAGCAGCGATGGGAACGCCGATGGGTCAGTTGGGTTTAGATCCTTCTGGTGATTGAGCTCACAACAAGCAAATAGAAACGTCACGAGTCAGGCGGAGCACGGAACCTTTTTCAGAGATCTGCCACCAGTGTAACGGTGTTTGGCGTATAGAGACTCACGCTGAACGACGGGCAGATTCCGCACCAGCATGGTTACGCGATGTGCGGGTGGAGAATACCCTTAAAGTAGTCGCGTAGACCCTGCCGTGTACTTGGAAAGGCTAGCTGGGGCCAGGGAACGTCAGATTCCGCGAACCATCCGGCGTCCAATGACTCATCTTCGGCTCGCAGATCTCCACCAACCGAGGTCGCCGCATAGACGATGATGACAGGAATCCGATTCCGATACGAGTAGATGTTGACCAGCCCATCGATACGAATACGCAGGTGGGCCTCCTCCCACGCTTCGCGGATAGCAGCGACCATCAGCTCTTCTCCTCGATCGACATATCCGCCAGGGAAAACCCACTTGCCGTACCCTGGTTCGATGGCTCGCCTTACCATGGCGATCTGCCCATGCCGATTGCTAATGATGGTGCCGACCGCGACCTTCGGATCAAGGTAGACGACGTACCCACAAGCTTGGCACACGGGTCGCTCTGGCTCCTCTGGTTTAAGGAGGGTCTGGATGAGTGTCCCGCCGCAACGCGAGCAGAACCGGAGGACGTCGTCATGGATATGGGACGACATGGTTGACGCAGCACCGTATCGTATAATCGGCGAGCATGTCCATCCTCAAGGTGGCGCGACTTGGGCATCCTGTGCTTCGGAAACCAGCCCGCAAAGTTACCCAGACCGAGCTCAGCGATTCGGTAATACAGACGCTGATCGACGATATGTTCGAGACGATGCAGGAGTATCAGGGGATCGGTCTGGCCGCGCCGCAAGTACACTTTGGTCTACGTTTGTTCGTGGCCGGTGTCGATGATCCGGAGGTTGGGGTGCCGCCCGTCGTGATGGTGAACCCCGAAATTTTACCGGTCGGAGAGGCAGTCGAGGACGACTGGGAAGGATGCCTCAGCATCCCAGATATTCGTGGCCGGGTGTCGCGCAAGGCTGAAATTCTTGTTCGTTCGTTGGACCGCGATGGGCGTGAGCGCACAATGACGACATCAGGGTTTTCAGCGCGTGTGATTCAACACGAGACGGATCACCTTGACGGTGTCCTGTTCCTTGATCGGATGACCTCGCTCGACAGCCTCACCTACCTTACCGAGTACGACCGTTACTGGAGCGACACTGAGGAGTCAGAGGGCGCCTAAGGCTGGCGCCTGGGCACCGATTTGCTTAGCTGGTTTGCTGGCGCCGTCGCTCGGTGGCTCGTTCCGCCTCAAGGCGTTCAAGATCTACCCCAGAGTGGTCAACGAACATCAGAGCCGACGCGATTGCGTGATGTCCGGCCTGCTCGTCGATCAGACGGTGCATCGTCTGGCAGACACGCCGATACGCCGGGTGTCCCTGGGGTGAAGTTCTCAACTCGATGACATGCATGGCCTCACGGGCGTTCATCTGCATGTAGAACCTGATTTGATACGCCATCGACACGGCGTACTGAGCAACGAGTGGCGACGACGCCCCGGCCACCCGGCCATGGAGTTCTGCCGACTCTTCCATCACCTGCTGCCAATCCGTAACCGCTCCAACCTCATCGACGGCGGCTGGCATGACGTATCCATTAGACGGCCCGAGCTGTTGCCAGTCGATCGAGAGTATGCGGTGCCGTTGGAGGTCACGGAACGCTCCGTAGTCGGACAACACGTCGAAGCAGTACGTCGCTCGTTCAAACGCCCGCCCGGGACGGTGTCGACGATTAGCTCGCTCACCGACATACGTTCGCAATACACGAATCCGTTCATCGGTGTTCATTGAGCGAGCAATCCCAAGTAGCTGAGTCTCGGGCAGGTGAGATCCGGCGTAGAGAGCGGCTGCCACGACCTTGATCTCGCCGTCGGGGTCAAAGTCGGTCAAGGTCACCTCTGGACTTAGCTCTGGTTCTAGACCGTCGATGACCTCTCTGGCCATACGCTCGGTGTTGGCTCGGGTCTCCGCGAGGTACCGGCTCCATCGCACACCACGGTCTGGTCGGTCTACCCTCACCAAGAAGGCTGGGATTACCTTGCGAAGCTCGGGAAGCATGAGGTCGGAGACCTCGCGAGCTTCCGACAGGGGATTCGCGAGCATCCGGAGTAGCAGTGCCTCGTACGCTTGTCCGGATCCATACAGTCCTACGTTAGAGCGGGTCGCCGCCGGCAACAGACCGCGAAGCACGTCAAGAGTCTTGGCCCTGACCGCGGCGTTATAGACCCCGTCAGGATCGGAGGGTGACTTTGGGTAGACGGAGCGAAAGTGAGTCTGAAGGGGTTCGATCCACCGTACGTACGTTTCGAACGCGTGGTCAAGCGTTGCCGAGAACGTTGACCGAAGCGACACGTCACTGCCGGTGGCGATCTCTGTTGGTACCACGTACTTCCACTGCCCTCCCGGGCGGTCCGTGTAGGGGACGTAGCGAGTGGATTGCTCGAGATAAGACATGAGGCGACCGCGCTCGAGCACCTTCGTAAGTACGTTCGATACGCCCTCGCAAGCGAGATGTGCACCACCGAGTTGTGCGACAGAGTCGTCACCGTACTGTCCAAAGATTCGTTCGTACAAGCGTTCGGCACGTTCGAGCCCCACATCATCCTGAGACGTCTGTTCGGGCATATGGTCAGCAAATTCATCGAGAAACAGCCGCCGAACCGTCTTCGCTGACCTGGAGTACCGAGCGAACAACGCGCCCTTGACCACTTCGGGTAGGTTGGTGAGCACGAACACGTGGCTGTTCACGTTTCCGAAGTACGGTTCGAGGAGGCGGCGCTGGTCAGGGGTGAAGGTTTCTGGGACGGAAGCCGAATCGGGCACACAGTATAATTGACGCACGTCGAGGCCTTCGTCAACCGTTGACTGGTGCCCGGGGTCTCCGATCCAGTGACCATTACCCTCGTTCCAGGTTTCAATCTAGGCCCGGGTTCCGGTCCCGGGAATAACACTTACTTGATCAGTGGGATGGTGCCGACGCTGATCGACGCCGGTGTCGGTCGGCGTGAGCACCTGGATGCCGTCCGCGCCGCATTGGCCGGCGCTCGACTCGCTCGAGTGCTCGTGACCCACGGTCATGCAGACCATGCGTCCGGAGCCACGCTGCTGGCCGCCGAGTGGCCTGAAGTGGAGTTCGTCAAGATGCCCTGGGTCGGCCAAGATGAGCAATTCGGGGTGAAGTGGGCGGGTGCGGCTGACAGGGATCTCCTAACCGCTGGCGATGGCTCGCTTCGTGTCGTCCATACGCCGGGTCATGCACCGGACCACCTCTGCTTTCTGGATGAGGACAGCTGGACCCTCTTCTGTGGCGATCTCGTGATCGCAGGCGGTAGTGTCGTCATCCCTGCCAGTAACGGTGGCAGCCTCACCGCATATCTTCGTAGTCTCGACGTGATACGGGCGCTGCGTCCCACACGGGTATTACCTGCGCACGGACCGGAGATCACCGATCTACCAGCTCTCGTCGGTCGCTATGTAGACCATCGCCTAAGTAGAGAAGCTGAAGTCCTCGAGGCCCTCAAGGCGGGACTAGTAACTCTCGAACCGATCGTGGATCGGCTCTACGGCGACCTGTCAGACCCGCTACGGCTTATGGCTACCGATAGTGTCCTGGCTCACCTGGTCAAGCTTCGTGACGAGGGCCGAGTGCGAGAGGAGAGCCAAGCGTGGAGTCCGGTCGTGACGCTCCACTAAAATGGGCCAGACACTAGAGCGTCTGTTTCATCTGTCCCAGTGCGGCACGACCGTTCGGACTGAGGTCCTCGCTGGTAGCACGACCTTCTTCACGCTGGCCTACATCATCTTCGTGCAGCCCACCGTGCTCAGCGCGGCCGGAATGGATTTCGGTTCCGTGTTTGTGGCTACCTGCCTCGGCAGTGGGATTGCAACCTTGATGATGGCGTTCTTCGCCAACTACCCCATCGCGGTCGCGCCTGCGATGGGGCATAATTTTTACTTCGCCTTTGCGGTCGTCGCAGCCGGCGGTGTCCCGTGGCGGGTGGCGCTGGGTGCCGTTGCCCTGGCCGGGATGCTCTTCGTGCTCACGGCCGGTGTCGGTCTTCGGGAGCGTCTAATCACGGCGATACCAGACTCCCTAAAGCATGCGATCGCGGTTGGGATCGGTCTGCTCATTGCGACGGTGGGCCTGCAGTGGGCAGGCGTGATCGTCGACTCGCCTGGCACTTTAATTACGCTCGGTGACCTGCGAACCGCACCGGTGCTGGTAGCGTTGGTCGGGTTCAGCGTCATGGCGGTGTTGACTGCCTGGAACCTCAGAGGCGCGCTGCTTGTGGGTCTACTTGTATCAAGTGTCGTCGCGTGGCTGATCGGAGTCACGAAGTACCAAGGGTTGGCAAGCCTGCCGCCATCGATGGCGGCGACGTTTTTGGAGCTCGACGTGCTGGGCGCTCTACGCCCTGACATGATTACCGTTGTTTTTATGTTCCTGTTTCTGGCCTTGTTCGACTCGGTTGGCACGCTCGTAGCGGTCGCAGATCAGGCTGGCTTGATGCGGGCTGGCACGCTTCCACGCGCCCGTGGCGCATTACTGGCGGATGCGGCCGGTACCGTCGTGGGTGCCAGTTTGGGAACCTCGACCGTAACGGCCTACATTGAAAGCTCGACCGGTGTGGCTGCTGGTGGCCGGACCGGTTTGACGGCAGTCGTAACGGCCGGGCTGTTCTTTCTCGCCTTGTTTTTCTCACCGATCGTGGCGATGGTCGGGGGCGGCTATCGGGTTAGTGACGAACTTACTCTGTATCCAGTGATCGCCCCGGCACTGATCGTGGTCGGGACGATGATGGTACGAGGTGTCCGTCGAATTGGATGGGATGATCCAACTGAGGCGATTCCGGCGTTTTAAACAATTCTTCTCATGCCGCTGACCGTCAGCATTACCGAGGGGATCGCTTTCGGTTTTATTTCGTTTGCGACGCTCAAGCTTCTCACCGGTCGCGCGGCCGAAACCGAGTGGTTGATTTTTCTGTTTGCTGGTCTCTTCCTTATCCGCTACATCTTTCTTGTGTGAGGGTGCTACGTCGTGGTGTTCGGGAGGAGGCTGTGGAACAATGATGGATGTCCACTATGTCAAAGGGATACGCGAATCCTGCGCTGCTGATTACTCCGACTGACCTCGACCGACGACTCGATGATACGAAGCCACCCACGCTGATCGATCTGCGTCCAGCCGAGGTGTTCGCTCAAGGGCATCTGCGGGGAGCGGTCCACCTTGACCTGTTTGGTCTTAGCTTGATCGACACTGAGCCGGCGCCTCTGGAGGCGTTTCTCTGGATGATTAGCCATCTGCTGGTCACCCGCGGGGTGTCGGCCGACAGAACTGTCGTTGTCTACGATGAGCAATCAGGGATACGTGCCGCCCGCGCCTTTTGGTTTCTGGAGTTCTTCGGACATCCGGATTCACGTGTCCTTGACGGCGGAGTGAGCGCGTGGTTGAGGCAAGGGTTGACGATCACGACCGAGACCGCGTTACCACAGAAGGGAGCATGGGACGTTGGTCGCGTCAGTGAGCGCCTGGCCACATGGAGTGATGTCGCGACGAGGTTGGGGCGCGATGATGTGGTGATACTCGACACACGCAGCGATGGCGAGTACTACGGTTCAAACGTGAGGGCCAAGCGGGGTGGTGCAATCCCTGGAGCGGTTCATATCGAGTGGACCAAGAACCTCGACGGCGAAGGTAAGTTTAAGGTCGCTGCTGATTTGCAAGACATGTACAACGACAGTGGTATCGGCCGCGACAAGGAAGTCATAACATACTGCCAGGGCGGTTACCGTGCGGCGCATAGCTACCTGGCGCTGAGACTGTTGGGTTATCCACGGATTCGCAACTATATCGGCTCGTGGAAGGAGTGGGGCGACCGGGAAGATCTTCCGATCGCGCACCCGAACAGTAGTTCTTAAAGCCGTGCGACTCATTCAAGAACAGGAGATAGAGGTTCTCTAGATGGAAGACGTCATCGATTTCATCCACACTAACCGCGACCGATACGTCGGGGAGTTAAAGCCATACCTTGCCATTCCCAGTATCAGTGCGTTGCCGGGTCATGCCGAAGACGTGAAGCGATGCGCGCAGTGGACGGCCGATGAGCTTGGGCGAGTCGGTCTCGAAAACGTACGTCTGATCGAAACGGCGGGAAATCCTATCGTCTATGGCGACTGGTTGCAGGCCGCTGGAGATAATGTTCCCACTATCCTGTTCTACGGGCACTATGACGTCCAGCCTGTCGACCCTCTGGACGAATGGGTGACACCTCCCTTCGAAGCGACGGTTCGGGAGGGGGAGATTTATGCACGCGGTGCCGCCGATGACAAAGGGCAAATTTTCATGCATTTCAAGGCGGTCGAGGCCTGCTTGGCCACGCGTGGCGAGCTTCCCGTCAACATCAAGTTTCTTCTTGAGGGTGAGGAAGAAGTTGGGAGCGTGCATCTCGACGGATTTGTCCGCGATCATGCCGACGAGTTGCGTGCCGACGTGGTGGTGATATCCGATTCACCGATGTTCAACCGGGGCGTGCCATCCCTCTGTTATGGGCTCAGAGGTCTGACCTACCTGCAGATTGATCTGCGCGGGACCAAGACCGACCTTCACTCGGGATCGTTCGGTGGAGCGGTTGCCAATCCAGCGTTCGTGTTGGCTCAGATCCTTAGTCAGATGAAGAACCGCGGTGGTCGGATCAAGATCCCAGGGTTTTACGATGACGTCAAGCCTCTGACCGACCGAGAGCGAGAGGAATTCAGCAAGTTACCGTTCAGCGAGCGACAATATCGACATGACCTCGGGGCCCCAAAACTCTTCGGTGAGCGGGGATACACGACGCTGGAGCGGGTGTGGGCGAGACCGACCTTCGAGGTCAATGGCCTTCTCTCCGGGTTCACGGGTGACGGTGCCAAGACCGTCATTCCCTCCGTTGCCATGGCGAAGGTTAGCATGCGCCTAGTCCCCGATCAGGATCCTGAGACGATCGCTAAGCAATTCGAGTCGTACATCAAGAAAGTGGCGCCGCGCACCGTCGAGCTTCGTGTGACTCACATGCATACGGGCAAGCCCTGGATGACCGATTTCGATAACCCGTTTGTACAAGCGGCGGCGCGGGCGATCGAACGAGGGTTTGGTCGGCCACCAGTGTTCAACCGCGAGGGCGGATCGATTCCGGTGGTATCGACGTTTAAGGAAATACTCGGTCTTCCATCGGTCTTGTTCGGGGTGGGGTTACCTGACGAAAACGCGCACGCACCGAACGAGAAACTCGACCTGTCAAATTTCCACAACGGCGTGATCGCCTCCGCAGTTCTTTACGGCGAGATCGGCAAGTTGCGCCTGGCCGAGGCAATCTAGTCAGGACTCCACTAGTTCAGACTGGCCACCCGTCGCCGCAGCGTCTTGACGTGCTCCCAAATCTCTGCGTGCTCCTCGGACGGCGTGCTTTTTGCGCCACGGGATGTGAACCGAAGATAGGATTCCAGGTCTCTGAGCGCGGCGGAGAAGTCGTTGAGGTGATAGGCGAGTAGCCCACGGTCCCGCAGCTCAGTCATCGCCGATGGGTTGAGTGCGAGCAGCAAATCTGTCACCGTTCGTCCCTGCTGAAACGACCGCATGTTGACGTAAATTCGCTTCAGATTAACCAGCATTCGAATCAGGATCTGCGACTTCGTGGCACCCACGAGGAGACGTTTGTCGAAGGTCGCGGATTGGCCGACTTGCTTGCGGAGCAGGTTTTGGCAATCAGTCTCCGATAGGATGGCACCGCGATGAAAGGGGTCGACGATGAGTTCGCCGCCAAGCCCGCCCGTGACTGTCGGACTCTGAAAACGGAGCAAGAAGTGTCCGGGAAAGTTCACTCCCTGCAGCGATACGCCGGCCCGTCGTGCCACCTCAAGGTAGACCAGAGCCAGGGTGATTGGAATCCCCGTGCGTCGGGTCAAGACCTCGTTGAGAAAGCTATTGCGCGGGTCGTCGTAATCACGCTCGTTGCCGGCGAAACCCTGTTCGTCGAAGAGATAGGTATTGATCGCTTTAATTGACTCTTGGGGTTTGGTGGGATCCGAGAACTCAGCGACACGTTCGTGAGCGACCTTACCCATCTCGTTCAACTGGTCTAGATACGGGGAGGCATCGAGTTTTGGGTACTCCAGGCGAGCAATCAACAAGGCGACGATAGCCAGGTCTGGGTCGGGTGTCTTTGCGATCTGGGTAAACGTCCTGACGAATTCAGACGAAATCATACGCGTTCGATCTTGGAATGCTCCCTAGGGCAACGCTACCATACCCAGGCGAGTAGTGCCGCTGTCGGGTTGCTAGGGGCACAAAGCATCCAGAAATCGGCGGTCGACTTCGTCAAGGCTATCAACGATAACGTCGGCATCGGTCAAGCTCGACTCTGGGTAGGTGTGCGTGATCCCGATGGTCTTGAGTCCTGCGGCGCGAGCGGCTATCAGGCCCCACTGTGAGTCTTCGATAGCAGCGTAGGAGTTCGCCGGGATGCCTCCTCGGTTCAGATTGAGATGCGCCACTGCCCGCAGATAGCCATCGGGGGCCGGTTTCGGTCGTTCGATATCGTCTGCGGCGACAATCACGTCAAAGTACTGTTGCAGTGCGTTCGCCTTCAAAATATGTTCGATTTCGGCATGCAGGGCTCCCGACGCGATGCCAAGGCTCGTTTCATTGGCGAGGCGCTGGACGCATGCCGCCGACCCTGGAAAAAGGAGATGAGCGGTGCCGACCAGTGATTCAAATCTGTGACCCTTGGTCTCGATCAATCGGGTGATCTCAGAATTCTTGAGGACAATCCCGTGATCCCGGCCGACCGATGTCACAACGCCGACATCGTCGTATCCCAGATACCGGTCGAAATAGTCTGTTTTCGAAAGCGAGAGCCCTCTTTCCGCGAGGGTCTCTTGATAGGCCCTGAGGTGTAGGGCCTCCGTATCGGCGATGACACCGTCGAAGTCGAAGACAACACCCAGCAACGGCATAAAGTGGCCTAGTGATGTCGCGCCGCGCGTACCGGGTACCTCGGTCCGAACCTCACTTCACGAATCACGAGGGCAACTCCGCTAGTCCCCATCGGGGGCTCCGCCACCGCTCGTTTCCTGAATCTCGGTCTCATCCTGCGTCTTCGGGATCAGTGGGAACCGCTGCTCATCTTCTGGCGGTAGGCGCTCGCCGGCTCGTATCGTGGTTACTAGACGGTTTTCGGGCGGAGGAAACGGGCACTCGTACTCCTCACTGAAATAGCAGTACGGATGGTAGGCCCGATTGAAGTCGAGGTCGTAGATGCCGGTTCGTGTGCTCGGTAGATCGAGATAACGGCCAGCCGGGTACGTCTCAGTGCCACTGGTCTCATCCCGAAACGGAACAAACAGTTGTTCGGAGGTCTGAGTGGGGATCTCAACGAGAGCGGCAAGGGTCATCGGCTCGCCTTGGAGAACGAATTCGAGCGTCCCTACCCGACGCACGGTACGGAGCTGTCCGGTCGAAGTTGGAATCTCGAAGGTCGGTTGTTCCTCTCCGACATTAAGTTGCGCCGGAACCCGGTAGGCGATGTCTGGCTCATAGTAGCGGAGCGGAACCATCCACGAACGCCGGTCGAGCGGAACGATAGAGCTAGGTCCGCTGAATTCCTGATCTTTGATCTCGCGATCTTCGATCAGCTGTTGTAGATATCGCTCCTCATCCGGTCGGGGCGGGCTGCACGCGATGCTAAGCAGTCCAGACGCCAGTAGCATGGTGAGCGCGGCTCGCGTGCTGAACAAATGAAACGATCTCCACACTGTTGGCATTGTAATCACTGAAGGCAACCCTGACACTAGAATATATATCCTGCCTGTTGCACCGCCCTATCTGCAAGCTTCTGCCGGATCGCGACCGTGTTGACGGGCGTAACCTTAAGCAATCTGCGGACGGCGGCGAGATGCGTGCGGAGTGCATCTCCCTCTGCCATTGCGGTCACGGCCGTCCGAGCGGAGACCTCAACCCGCATGGCGGCATCGTTGACAAACACTGATGCCGCGTCTCGCTGAAGCTCTGCGGTCGCTTTAGCCGCCTTGCTGGCGCTCTGAGCCCGTAACACAACACTTTCCGATGCATAGGTGTCCATCAAAATGTCAGACACTAACGACAGAACCTCCTGCTGCTCGGACAGCTTCTCACCGTAGGTCTGCATAGCCAGTCCCAGCATAGCCACTCCCACTTTTTTGATCATTCTGATGGTTGTTTCCTGCTGGGCGAGCGGTCTGTCACCCAGCTCAGGTCGCTGATTGGGACTTAAAAGCTCGTTCTGGATGTTCTTGGCGGCCGCGACTAGTGGCAGGGCTCCCTGGAGTCCCCGCTTGACCAGCATGCCAGGAATCAGCAGCCGGTTTATTTCGTTGGTGCCCTCAAAAATTCGATTGACGCGTGAATCGCGGTAGTGTCGTTCGGCCGGATAGTCCTTGACGAATCCGTTGCCGCCGTGGATTTGTACGTTCTCGTCAAGGATGTAGTGAAGATATTCGCTGCCCGTTACTTTCAGGATCGAGGATTCGATCGCGTACTCCTCTAGGGCAGCAACTAGTGCTGCGTCATCGATCGATTTGTGCTCACCGAGCATCGCGTCGAGAAGTCCGGCAGTGCGGAAGACCATTGACTCAATTGCATAGGTGCGGGTCACCATCTCACCGATTTTGTGTTTGATCGCCCCGAAGTTGGCGATCGGTTGCCCAAACTGGTGCCGTTCGGCGCTATATCGTGCCGACTCCCCAAGCGCTAATTTGCAGCTGCCCATTGTCGAAGCGCCAAGCTTGAACCGTCCGTAGTTGAGGACGTTGAACGCAACCTTGTGACCGCGGCCCACTTCACCAAGGAGATTTTTCGCTGGCACCCTGACGTCCTGAAGAATGACTGGTGTCGTCGAAGATCCAACCAAACCCATTTTGTGTTCTTCTTGGCCGCTCATGACACCATCGAAGCCGCGCTCGATGATGAACGCACTGAACTGTTCACCATCGACCTTCGCGAAGACAATAAATGCATCGGCAAAGCCGCCGTTCGTGATCCACATCTTCTCGCCGTTCAGCACGTAGCTACCGTCATCCTGTCGAGCGGCGCGGGTTTTAGCTCCAAGCGCGTCCGAACCCGAGCCAGATTCACTCAAACAATACGCGCCGACAGACTCGCCGCTGACGAGCTTCGGAAGATATCGTTGCTTCTGCTCTTCCGTTCCGAACATACGAATCGGCATCACGACGAGGCCGGTCTGTGCACCAAAGGCGGCACTGAACGACCCTGTGGGCCCCAGGCGGCCGGCAATGATGGCCGAGCTGGCCTTGTCCAGCTGCACTCCGCCATAAACGTCTGGGACGTCTGTGCCAAGGAGTCCCAGTTCGCCGGCCCGGCGGAGGAGCTGGCGTGTTAAATCCCAGTCCTTGGTCTCAAGCTGTTCGATGTTTGCCATGACCTCGTTAGTTACGAATTCTCTGGCGGTTTGATCGATCAACCGGTGCTCTTCGGTCATGCGTTCGGGGGTAAAACTTGTCTCAAGAGGTGTGTCCTCGAAGAGCCAGGCTCCACTTTTTTTGACCGTCGATGTAAACGGGGTCGTCATAGCAGCCTCCGTTGGCATCTGTGCCTACAATCGTTCAAAGATTCCCGCGGCACCCATGCCTCCGCCGACGCACATCGTGACCATTCCGAAACGGCCCTTTCGACGGCGTAGCTCGTAGAGCAGTGTCGTCGTGAGCTTGGCGCCTGTGCAGCCGAGTGGGTGGCCAAGGGCAATCGCGCCGCCGTTGACGTTGAGTCTGTCTGTGTCGATTGGAAACTCGCGAAGGCACGCCAGGATCTGTGCGGCGAAGGCTTCATTGAGCTCGACCAGGTCGATATCGTCTATCGTGAGGTTGGCTAGTTTGAGAGCCTTCTTCATTGCCGGCACCGGTCCAATACCGAACATCTCGGGTTTGACGCCAGCCGTGGTGAAGTTCACGAATCGAGCCAAAGGTTGCAATCCGAGCTCTTGGGCTCGATCGAGCGATGTTACAATGACGGCCGCCGCGCCGTCACTGGTCTGGGACGAGTTACCAGCCGTCACCGAGCCTGTGGCGTGAAAAGCCGGTCTCAGTTTCGAGAGGGCCTCCACCGAGGTGTCACGTCTCGGTCCTTCGTCCGTCGCGAACTCGACTTCACGGATGTCTGGCGGTTTTCCGTTTCCGTTGGCTGGATCGATCACCTTGATCGACAGCGGGACAATCTCCTCTGTAAATCGGCCGTCGTCGATCGCTGCGAGCGCTCGCTGATGACTCCTGTATGCGAAGAGGTCTTGTTCGTCTCGCGAAACAGCGGACTCTCGCGCGTGGTTCTCCGCGACTAGGCCGGTGCTCAGATAGACGTCAGGATAGTTGCTGACGAGTTCAGGGTTAGGGGCGATTTTGTGGCCGCCCATCGGAACCAGGCTCATCGACTCCGTGCCGCCGGCGATGATGGCGTTCGCCGTGCCGCACATGATTCGCTCGGCTGCGAAGGCGATCGCCTGTAGGCCGGACGAGCAGAAGCGGTTGATGGTGACCGCCGAGCTCTCAACCGGGACTCCGGCCCGTAAGCTGGCGATTCTGGCGACGTTCATTCCTTGTTCCGCTTCGGGCATTGCGCAACCAAGGATGACGTCGTCAATCTCGTTGGCCTCGATACCTGGGGCCCGTCGGATCGCTTCTTTGATCGCAACCGCAGCCATTTCGTCGGGTCGTGTGTTGCGAAGCGTACCCTTCGGAGCTTTACCTGTAGGAGTTCTGACGGCCGATACAATCACTGCGTCTCTCATGTCTCGAAGTCTCCCAATAGGTCCTCGATCGCGTCGCCCACTTCAGAGATTTTGCCGTCGAACAAATGGTCGGCGGCGTCAATCACGACGAGCTCTTTCGGCTCTTCCAGCTTTCCGTAGAGCTTCCAGAGGTCCTGGAGTGGAAACAGTTCGTCGGCTTCTCCGTGAATCAAGAACTTTGGTTTTGTGCTGTGGCGTAAGTCCGCAAGGTCGTACTGGGTGGGCAGGGCGATGCCTAGGAGCAGGCTCACTCGCGGGTCGGCGATGCCGACCGTGACGGCAATCCACGCGCCAAAGGAGAACCCGGCGGCCCAGACGTTGAGGTCTGGGTACCGGCGGTGCATCCAGTCGATTGCGGCGTGAAAGTCGTCTGCTTCACCGCGACCCTCGTCGTAGATGCCGGCACTCTTCCCCACGCCTCGGAAGTTAAAACGAAGGGTCGCGCATCCGATCTGCCTAAGCGTCTTTGCCGACCGGTAAACAACCTTGCTGTGCATGTTCCCACCATATTGGGGGTGTGGATGCGCCAAGACCGCTACCGCGCGCGGCGAAGAGGCCGGGACGTCGAGCAGGACCTCTAGACGGCCGGTCGGGCCGTCGATCGCGCGCGTTGTCGATGCCTGGGAGTCGTTCACGCCGGCACCTGCAGGGAGATCTTGACGCACTCCGGACGATGCGCCGTGCAGCGCAGGGCAACGAACCCCCCATACCAGATTCCGAACACGGATACCGGCTTAATTCCAGTCCGGTACAAAAGCTCGTCAACCCACCCGAGATAGTTATCGAATCCGTGGGCCGCACCGAGGTTTCGAAGGCTTCCTCGGTCGCTCGTAAGAGCACCAGAGATCACGCGACCACGGGCAGCCACTGCGTCCACGACTGGATTCATCCACTCCCATCGACCTTGGATACCGGGAATCATGAGAACGGCCGGTCCATGTCCTCTGTCAACCATACTAGTTCCGCAGTGTCTTGCCGGTCTTCAGCGTATGAGCGATCCGTTCGAGTGTCCGAGGCTCACCGCACAAGCTAAGGAATGCTTCGCGCTCGAGGTCAAGCAGATATTGCTCGGAGACGGATGCGCGGTGGGGCAGGTCGCCGCCAGACAGGATTCGGGCCAGCTTCCGACCGATCAAGGCATCGTGATCGCTGATATGCCCGCCGCGCCATGCGATGTGAACACCAAGCTCGAGCCCCGCACGTACACTGTCACCTCCAACCGAAATCATTGGTGCCTGCGGTGGCTGATATCCTGCGTCGGAAAGCCCCCGAGCCAAATTCTTGGCATCAGCCAGGAGGCGGTCACGGTTCATCGTGATTCGGTCAGCCGGTCCGAGCAGACCCAGATGTTTGGCGTCCAATGCACTGGTGGAGACCTTTCCAAATCCGATCAACTCGAACACCTGCCGAACGAACGGCAGCGAATCTTCGATAGTGCTATGCCTTCGGTCAATGCTGCGAACGAGCAGCTCCTTCGTACCCCCTCCGGCTGGGATCAGTCCGACTCCAACCTCAACCTGGCCCATATAGGTTTCCGCCGCGGCTTGGACGCCATCGCCGTGGAGCACCACTTCGCACCCGCCACCGAGCGTGAGACCGGCCGGCGCAACGACAACAGGGACGTCCGCGTAGCGGAGTCCGAGAACAGCTGACTGAAACGATCGTACCATCAGGTCGATTTCATCCCAGTTCCCTTCCTGGGCTTCGAGCAGAACCAGCATGAGGTTTGCGCCAGCTGAGAACGCCGGTGATTCGTTCCCCACGACCAAGGCCTCAAAGTTTCGTTCCGCCTCGGCGACACCCGCGACCAGCATCTCGATGGTGTCTCCGCCGATGGCGTTCATCTTGGAGTGAAACTCGACGGCAAGCACGCCGTCACCGAGGTCGACAAGGCTCGCGCCTGGATTTTTCTTGGCGACGGGGTGGGCCTTCTTGGCTTGCGCCAGGATCAACGCGTCGGTGTCGGAGGGAGGGAGAGAACCCTCACGAAAGCGGCGTGAGGACACTGCGCCTTCGGTAGACTTGTTGAAAACCTTCAGTTCGCGGACCAGATCCGGTGGTTCGGAAACCGTGCACCCCTCCAACACATTGTCCACGCCGATCGCGTCCCATAGTTCGAATGGTCCAAGTGACCATCCGTAGCCCCAACGCATCGCTCGATCGATATCGTCGATCGAGTAGGCGATGTCCCGTGCCACTTTGGCGGCATAAATCAAGGTCTGACCCAACGTCGCACGAAGAAACTCAGCTACGCGGTCCTTGCCAAGGAAGAGCGTGCGCAGCCGCTCGGGGAGGTCATCGATCGTCTGGGACACATCGAGCGACGGGAGACGGGGTGATTGACGCTCCCGATAGTCCATGGTGGCTGGGTCCAGTGTCAGTATGCGAGTTCCGTCTGGGCCACGCTCCTTCTTATAAAAACCCTGGCCCGCTTTTTCACCGACCCAGCCACGTTCGATCAGCGCGTCGACAAGTTCAGGTATGGCAAAGGCAGACCGCTCTTCCTCGGCCTTGAGCCGCTCCGTGAGTGTGCTCGCGACGTGGGCTAAAATGTCGATACCCACGATATCCATGGTGCGAAACGTCGCGCTCTTGGGTCGTCCAATAATCGGACCACTCATCGCGTCAACTTCTTCAACGGTGAACTGTCCGTCCGTAATCAGTTCCAGCACGCGCATGATCCCGTACACTCCGATACGGTTCCCGATGAAACTGGGAGTATCTTTCGCGACCACTACGCCCTTACCCAGCGAATGATCACAGAAATGCCGCACTGTCTTAACGACTTCGGGGTCGGTGTCCGCTGTCGGAATAATTTCAAGAAGCGGCAAGTAGCGGGGCGGGTTGAAGAAGTGGGTGCCAAGCCAGTGTTTCCGAAACCCGTCCGAGCGCCCAGTGGCGATGCTGGCAATCGGGATGCTGGAGGTGTTGGAGCTGATGATCGACTGGGATGATCGGTATGGTTCTACCTTCGACATCAGTGTTCGCTTAATGTCGAGTCGCTCGATCACCGCTTCTATGATCCAGTCTGATTCTTGGAGTCGAGGGAGATCAGTCTCGAAGCCGCCCAATGAGATCAAGCGAGCGACGTCGTGTGCGAAAAACGGGTCCGGGCGGAGCTTCGTTGCGCGGCGCAGGCCCTCGGCCGCGGTGTCGCGGTCCAGGTCTAGTAGGAGCACAGGGAGGCCGGCGTTCGCGAGGTGCGCAGCGATCTGAGCCCCCATCGTGCCGGCCCCAAGCACGGCCGCCGAGTGAATGTGAATCATTCGTTCGTCCTAGGTCACGAGGCCATTCACAAAAAGATCCACTACGGCATCGGCCTCGCTGGCTAGGTCGTAGCGTCGTGTACTCAAAATCCAGTTTGTGGCCATCTCGTCCAAAGCTCCGAAAAGCGCTTTGGCGGCCAGCGTCGGGTTGACCGTCGTCGTAAATACACCCGAGGCTTGTCCCTCGGCGATAGCATCGCGCAGTTGGCCAAGATAGGTGCGGAACTGAGAAGAGGAGATCTGCTCCATAAATTTTGTCGACTGACGAAGCTCTACCTGGAAGACCACCGCTAGGTCGCGGTCGCGACCTAATCGTTGCAGGTGGAGTCGGGCCAAGCACCTGAGTCGATCGACCGGATCGCTGACGCCATCGAGCGCCAACCGGCTCTCCCTGATGGCTTCTTTCATGGTGCGCTCGAAGATTGATATGAGTATCTCGTCTTTGCTTCGGAAATACAGGTAGACCGTTCCTGCCGCAACGCCTGCGCTGCGGGCGACATCCGCGACCTGAGCGTTGAAGAATCCTCGTTGAGCGAAGACCTTGACCGCCGCTTTGGAGATGGCTAGGCGCTTGTCACCAGGCGTTCCGCTCAAGTTCGGGTCTCGACGTGCTGACATGAGTGCAGACATCTGCGAATGAATGAACGTTCATTCATTGTGATTCCAACCGACTCGTAGGTCAAGACTCTCGTTAATTCAGGCGATGTATGTGGGAAAGGGCAACCGAAGTCTGATTGCGCCTTTCGCGACGACTCGGCCGCTCGAATCGTTTCCCTATGGCAGAGCGGACAACGTCGCTTGGGCCTGTGCTCCGTCCTCTGAGTTCGGAGCGATATCGACGACTTTCTGGAAGTTCTGTTTTGCAGCTTCCATATCGCCTTTGTTCAGAGCGACGAGCGCAAGCTTGAACCAGGGCTTTTCCCAGTTGGGGTCGACCATCGTGGCCTTCTCGTACCATCCGGCGGCGGCATCAACGTCGCCTCTGGCAAAGTCCACCTCGCCAAGGTTGTAGAGGTCTTCGCGCGTCGCATCGGCCCCGGCATTCACGAGTCCTGCCGCCGCATCGAGGTCTCCCATTGCCAAGCGAGTCCGCGCGATTTCTACTTCGGCCTGTTGACCCCTGTCTGGATCTCCGACCAGCTGCTCGTAGGACGCCAAAGCCGCCTCGTAGTCGCCTTTCCCCCGATGGGCGTTGCCGACGTTCAGATGAATGAACGTGAAATGCGGGAGCTGTTCCAACAGCTTGTTGTACGCGGCGATCGCCTGGTCAAACTCCTGCGCATCTAGTGCGGAATCAGCGCCCTTGAGGTCGGCTTCCAGGGCATCCGCGTCAAGACCTTCCAAACCTTCTTCGCCGATCATGCGCTCAAAGGCTGACAGAACCCTGGTCATGGTGAAACTCGCTTCGGCTACCCCTGTCTGTCTCACCTGGACGACTAAGGGCGAAACCTCGTACCCGTCCAACGTCGCCGCTACCCTCCACTGTCCGCTCGTGAAGCCGATGGCTGTAAACCGACCATTGTCGTCGGACGTGGCCTCAATTCTCTGGACTACGCCATTCCGGTCTGGAGCCTCGGCGAGGATGGCAACACTGGCAAGTGGCTCTCTTTCCTCGTCCAACACCCTTCCGGACATTCGACCGGCGTTTGCCTGTGCCAGTGCAGACGGCACGCCAACAGCTAGCAGCAGCGCGACGACAAGCAGACCCCTGGATACGTGTGAGAAAGTCATGAATTACTCCCTAAGAACGCTAATTGCAATTGCCATCATACATAACTGATACGACGTTCTGGCCGTCTCAACGAGACGGCGCGAGGCTGTCGAGCTCGATCAAAGCAGGAGCAGCCTCCGCCCAAGCTAGCGTGTCAGATGGGACCTTCTGATAGGCCGCCCGGGCCAAATCGTAGTCTCGCTTCTCCCGATAGGCATGGCCGATCTGGAGATTAACGCTGGTAAAGCTGGGCACCTGAGTCAGAATCGCTTTGTATGCAGAGACAGCGCTATCGTACTCCCCTCGGTCAAAGAGACTATGAGCGGCATCCAGCTCCGCCTGGAGGTCATTGGCCCGAACGCCAGCGAGGAGGCCAGTCGACGCGAGTGGCGGATTCAACAAGTCGATATCCATCGTCAACGAAAGTATCTTGTCCCTGCCTGCGCGTAGGATGGGCACAACGGTTTGAACGGGTTGGTAGCCCTGTTTCTGGACGGTGACGAGCCACCGGCCTCGTCTGAGTCCGTTGAAAGAAAAACGTCCAGAATCGTCTGTTTTGCCCTCCACGACTCGGGTCGAGCGTCGGCTCGTTCTTGGGCTCTCCGCGGTTACGCTTGCGTCGCCGATAGGCTCGCCGAAAAAGTCATGAACCGCGCCCCGCATGATCGAATGAGCCGCCGACTGCCAACCCAGAGGTCGTTGTGCCACGGCTGTCGAGGCAGAAAGTAGCCAGACAGTGATAACCGCAAGAACAATGATGAGTGCGCGTTGTGGCATATCGAACCCCCTGGGTATCGGAAACCCAGCTTGCTACCTGGAAGCGTAACCCACAGTATAATTCAGATCAAATGAGCTCCTCGAATGGGGCCACTCCTCACCGCAGCCGCATCGTCCTCGCCATTTTTTTCGCTTTGAGCGCCCTTGTTGTTCTTGCGGCACAGGCCAGGGCACCTCAGCCTTTGATTTTTGAATTGGGCGATCAGGTCGATTCACGACGACTCGACCTGATCGACGCGGTCGTCGAATCCTCGATTCACGATGGTGACCTTCCCGGTGCTGTCGTTCTTGTCTGGCACCGAGGCGAAACGGTGTATCGCAAGGCGTTCGGACAGCGTTCAATTACTCCGGTGTCCGAGGCTATGACCTCTGACACCATCTTCGATTTAGCCTCGCTGACGAAGGTAGTGGCAACGGCTCCAGCGGTGATGATGCTCGTTGAAGATGGACGGGTCAGGCTGCGAGACCCCGTGGCGCGCTACATCTCTGGGTTCGATCGCCACGGCAAGAATCGGATCACGGTCGAGCATCTTCTTACACACACGTCGGGTTTGAGGGCTGGCTTTCCGCTCGAACAGGAGTTCCAAGGTTCTGCGACTGCCGTCACCCTTGCGATCGAGGAACGGCCGGTTGACCCGCCCGGCACACGGGTTGTCTACAGCGACATCAACTTCATCGTCCTCGCGGAGATTGTGGAGCGCGTCAGCGGTGAGCCGTTCAATCAGTTCGTGGAGCGTCGGTTGCTCAAGCCACTGGGTATGAACGAGACCGGTTTTCTGCCCACCCCAGACAAGGGTCTCAGAATCGCTCCAACGGAATCGTGTCGACCGCTTGGATGGCCATGCGGCGCCGAGGTCGGCGCCTCGATGCTGAGAGGTACGGTACATGACCCGACAGCCAGACGGATGGGAGGTGTGGCTGGGCACGCTGGATTGTTCGGAACCGCGCACGACCTAGCACGGTTCGGTGCGATGCTACTGGCGGGTGGTGTGCTCGACAGCGTGCGGGTCCTGGCGCCATTGACCGTCGCTCGGATGACCCGTCCCGCCACGCCGCGAGGTGTGGCCGACCAGCGCGGGCTTGGATGGGACATTAATTCCCGATATTCGTCAAACAGAGGCGACCTCTTCTCGACCGGTTCATACGGTCACACTGGGTTTACCGGGACATCGATCTGGATCGATCCGGCAACCCAAACCGTGGTCATTTTTCTCTCGAACCGAGTGCACCCGAACGGAAGTGGAGATGTCATTGCGCTCCGGGGCCGGGTTGCCACGCTGGCGGCAGCGGCGGTCAGAGGTGTGAGGCTCGCGAGTGCGCGCTCTCTCAAAGTTATGACCGGGATCGACCGTCTTCGACAAGAGGCGTTCGCTCGACTTGATGGACGGCGTGTCGGACTCCTCACCAACCACAGTGGCCGTTCGTCGAGCGGTGCAACCACAATCGCTCTGCTCCACGGCGCGCGGAACGTGGAACTACGTTACCTGTTCAGTCCTGAGCACGGAATTCGTGGTGACCTCGACGCCCGCGTGCCTGACGCTGTCGATCCCGTTACGGGACTGACTATTCACTCCCTGTACGGGGATGCCAGGCGACCGGCACCCGCCACGCTCGACGGCATCGACACCATTGTCGTTGATCTTCAAGACGCCGGCGCTCGTTTCTATACGTATGCGATATCGATGGCATACGTAATGGAGGTGGCGGCCCAGCGGAATGTCGGAGTCGTTGTCCTGGATCGGCCAAATCCGATCAACGGCAACGCTGTCGAGGGACCCCTTCTCGATGAGGCGCAGCAGGGTTTTACCGGCTATCTCTCGATGCCGGTCCGACACGGGCTGACGTTGGGTGAGCTGGCGCAGGTATTCAAGGCCGAGCGTGGCATCAATGTCAATCTCGAGGTCGTTCCGATGGAGGGCTGGCGCCGCCGATTCTGGTATGACGAGACAGGATTGCTCTGGCTCAACCCTTCACCGAACCTCCGGTCCGTCGGCCAGGCTGGCCTCTACCCTGGGCTCGGTTCGATCGAAAGGACTAATGTTTCGGTTGGGCGAGGTACTGATACGCCGTTCGAGCAACTCGGGGCACCATGGATCGAGGGTCATGACCTGGCCAGCGCTCTCAATGCCAGAGGCCTGGACGGCGTGCGATTTTATCCGGTGGAGTTCACGCCTCGGAGCAGCACGTACGCGGGTGAGATGTGCAAGGGTGTGCGGATCACAGTGACAAATCGAGACGTGCTCCGGCCGGTGCGTGTCGGCCTCGAGATCGCGTCCGCTCTACATCGACTGTACCCGGCCGAGTTTGACCTGGATGGCGTCGTGCGGCTGTTGGGCTCCCAGCAGACGGTCGATCGTCTCAAAGCGGGTGACGATCCCGCCGAAATCGCTGCCAGTTGGACCGACGGCGAACGCGAGTGGCGGGAGCGGGTAGCCCCGTATCTCATGTACGGGCCATAGACCGTCACCACCTGTACAGCATTAGATAGACCACCACTCCGGTCACCGATACATACAGCCAGATCGGTAGCGTCCAGCGCGCGATTCGTGCATGCCGGTCGAACCGCTCTCGCAGCGCCTGAACGAGGGTTATAAGTGCAAGTGGCAGAATTACCCCTGCCAAGACGACGTGCGAGATCAAGACCGTGAAGTAGACGACCCGGACCGCGCCCTGGCCGGTGAACGCGACCGAGCCGACGTTGAAGTGGTAGGTGAGGTAAGAGATCAGAAACAGTGTCGACGTCGTGAACGCACCTACCATGCACGCTCGGTGGGCCCTGATTCGTCGCTGGCGAATCATCAAGTACCCGGTGACCAGGAACAGGCCAGAGATACTGTTGAGTATCGCGTTTAGGGTAGGCAAGCTAGATAGAGCCATCGGGGTGTCGTTCCTAGCTACGCGCGACGATACGTCACACTCCAGCTGCTTAGTGCAAGCGTGATCAGGCCAAATAGTGTGATGAACGCCAGCGGACCGCTAATCGATGCCGGCCCGCCGCTCGTGTCGGCAGCGCTCAGTATCGTTCTAAGTGCCTCTACCCCATACGTCATAGGGTTGACCAACATCGCTACCTGGATCCAGCCGGCGGCGCCGTCTGGCGGAAAGACCGCACCCGAAAGCAACCACATTGGGAACAGTAGTAGGTTCATGATTGCGTGGAAACCCTGGGTCGAGTCGAGCATCCAGGCCAGGACAAAACCGAGTCCGGTCAGTGCGAATGCGAAGACGGCCAAAACAGTCAACAAGAGGGGTAGCGCTGCTAGGTCAATCTTGGCATTGGCCAACGGTGCGAGTATCAGAAAGAGCACCGCTTGCAGAAGCGCCAGAGTCGTGCCCCCAAGAATCTTACCCAACGCGATGGCCACCCGCGGTGCCGGCGCGACCATCACACCCTGGAGAAATCCCTCGTGTCGGTCCTCAATCACAGAAATCGTCGAGAAGATCGCGGTGAACAGGAGTATGAGCGCCAGCGTACCCGGATAGAAGTACTCGAGATACCCCCCGGTAGGTACTCCGAGGGATCCGACGCTGAAGGAGCTACCGAGACCGGATCCGAGAAGGATCCAGAAAACCACCGGCGTTCCCAATGCTCCGACGATACGCGAACGCTGCCGGAGAAACCGCGTGATATCCCTCCGCCAGAGCGCATAGGTGGCAAGCATCAATTCCATCGCTGTCCCGTATGATGAAGGAAAACGTCCTCAAGGGTCGGTTTACCGTACGTGACCCCGTTGATCTGCTCAGGGAAGGCCTCAACAAGCTCTGAGATGAACGCATGGCCCTTCGCGCGTTGGATTCTGAGATGGCGATCGACCACATCAACCGCTTGTCCAAACCGACGCCGTATGTCCTCGGCAAGCGCCTCCAGGTTGTGCGACGCAACGAGTATGACATCGCCACCGATTGCCGACACAAGATCGGTTGGAGAGCCTAGCGCGACAAGGCGTCCCTCGTGCAAGATCGCCACCCGCTCAGATTTGGCGGCTTCGTCCATCAGGTGAGTCGTAAGGATTACCGTGGTACCGAGCGTGCGGCGCAGGCGTTCAAGGTGATCCCATAGCTCTCTCCTGGCGCCAGGATCAAGACCGGTACTTGGTTCGTCCAACAGAAGTAGCATCGGTTCGGGGAGGAGAGCCTTGGCAATTTCGACGCGACGTCGGAGTCCCCCCGACAGGGTATCGACCAGATCGTCGGCGCGATCCTCCAATGTCACCAGACCGAGCGCGTTTTCCATTCGAGACGAAAGCCGTCGACCGTGAAGACCGTGCAGTAGACCGTGGGTCTTCAGATTTTCCACCACGGTCAACCGACCATCCAGCGCCGGTGACTGAAAGACCACGCCCATCAGTCGCCGCACGTCCTGGGCCCTCGTCACGACGTCGTGGTCAAAGACCAATACGTGACCAGAGGCTGTCGGGAGTAGCGTCGTTACGATCCGAAAGAGCGTTGTCTTACCACCACCGTTCGGTCCCAGCAGGGTGAAGCTACTTCCGGCTTCGGCGCTGAAGCTGACATCGATCAAGGCCTCTCGGTCGCCGTATTGGTGGCTGAGGGCAGAAATGTCGAGGGCGCGCTGATCAGAAGACACCGTCGATGACCAACAGCCCCCACAATAGCGGGAGATAGACAAGAGACCCGATAAACAGCGAGCGGGCCCGTAGGGTGGATGGGTGTTCCGCGAAGCGCCACGCGAGAATTAGGAACGCAGAACCAAGTCCAAAAGCCGCCCCGGCGTACAGTCGCCCGGTCAAGTCCACGAGCGACGGTGCCAGGCTCACCGGGAGGAGCGCCACGGTGAAGAACAGTGCGTGTCTGGCGTTTCGACGACCTCCCTGGTCAACGACCGCCATCAGTGGCAGGTTGGCCTTGCGAAAGTCCTCTCGATATATCCAGGACAGTGCATGGAAATGCGGAAGCTGCCAGAGAAACACGATCCCAAACAGCACCCATGCTTCAACCCCGAGTGCGCCACGTGCTGCTGCCCAGCCGATGACTGGTGGAAGCGCGCCAGGCACCGCTCCAATCAATGTCGACCAGGAAGTACGGCGCTTGAGCGGTGTATAGACGGCGATGTAGCTGACCAGCGTGACCAGCGCCACTGCACTGGCCAAAATATTAGCGCCGATTGCCAGTTCAGTGAGACCCAACCCGGTTAGAAACGCGGCAAAAATACAAGCCTCCCACGGCTGGACTCGGCCCGACGGTATCGGTCGGTGCCGAGTACGCTCCATCGTTTCGTCGATGTCACGTTCGGAGACTTGGTTTAGTGCAGCGGCAGCACCCGCTACGAGCGCCGATCCAATCAGAGTGTGTAAAAACGTGACGGCCTCGAACTGGTCTTTGACACCGAGGCAGTAACCAACACTAGTTGTGACCACGACAAGTGCGTTCAGCCGCGGCTTCGTCAGGGCAAGAAAATCGATAACGCGAAATTTGGTAGCCTGAACCGTGGCCGCGCTGGTCCTCATGCGCCAGCACCCGGTGGGTCGTGGGGTGTTAAGGTCGTGGACTGAATCCGAGCGTCTGAGGCCGGGGGACCGGAATCGTCGAATCGGTCACGATGGACGCGGAGACCCAGTACGCCCGACGTGACAAGCAGTAAAGCTCCGGTCGTCACGTGGGCGGTGTTGATGGCGACGTGTTTCTCGCTGAGCACGGTCCAGGCCCCCAATGTGAACTGAATCATAACGATCAGCAGCAGGAGTACGGCGGGTCTGACCAGTTCCTCTCGGGCTCGCTGGCGGACCAAGACGTGCGCAGTCAGCGCGACCACTAGCATGACAATGATGACGGCGCCAATCCGATGCGCGAAGTGGACGCCGATGCCTGGATCCCAAACGGGTGGGACGAGGCGCCCGAAGGCGAGTGGGAAGTCAGGGATTGCCAATCCGGCCCCTGTGTGACGCATCGTTGCACCCGCCAGAATTTGTAAGTAGACCACGATAGGCGTCAGGATCGCCAACCGACACAGAATGACGTCGCTGACTAGACCTCGCGTCTCGGCCGCGTCTCGGCCGTATTGGTTTAGCCAGCCGGGTGACGTGAAAACCGAGAGACTCACGACTAGCATGAAGAAGGTCTGGGCCAGTGCCGCGTGGCTGATAGAGACTGGTGCTGGCAAGAGGTAGAGGACCGTCAGACCGCCGAGCAGTCCCTGCGTGACCACTGCGGCTAGTGCGATCCAGCCCAGCTGCCGCACCCAGCGTCGACCGTCAACACGTGTGACCCATACGGCCAGCACGATCGTCATCAGGCCGACGGCGCTGGCAATCAGCCGGTGACCGTGCTCGTAGAGGATTCCTCCGACCATCATCGAGACCGGGAAGGAGTACATGAAGTAGCCGTAGGTGTTTGGCCAGTCCGGGACAGCCAGACCTGAATCGGTGCTGGTGACTAGGCCACCGGCCGCGATCAACAACAGCGACACAGCGACGAGACACCTGGTGTAGCGGTTCAGCCAGAGCATGGTCAGATGCAGCCGCCGACGTAACCAGAAGGCTTAGGTGGGAATAACCGGCGGACGCCCGCCCCATCTATCGACTGGGTCCCTGGATAATATGCGGCCTCGTCTTAGTTCCAGCGCGGAGCTAACCGACGGTGAAGGTGAAGTTCAGTTCGGCCGTGGCACTCTCGCCGACGGTCACGTTCTGTGTCTGCGTGCCGAGTTTCTCGTGCCACGCTTCGACCACATAGTCCCCCGGTGGGAGGCCGCTGAGGTCGAAGGCACCGTCGGTGCCGGTCACACCAAAGTACGAATGATCCAGCACGCCGGCGTAGGCATTCATCCAGCCGTGGACATCGCACTGAAACGGAACCATGACCTCAGGCGTGTCGAACATCCGCTCGTACACCATTCCCTCGATCGGCTGCCCCGTGTTGAACTCCTCGTTGCTGACGGGCGTCGCATGAATGTTATGGAGCGTCGGATCACTGTTGACGATCGAGAGGGTTTGACCGACGCGAATGCCAAACACGTGTGGAACATACCGACATCCTTCCTGGTGCAGCTCAATTTCGCCGGTGGCTGCAGGGAAAGTCTGGCCTTCAAGCCCTTCCTTGACATACACGAAGACGTTACCAAGACTCCCGGTGTCGCCGACGAGGAAGTACTCCGTCTCTGTGGAGGATGCCTCCATGGCACAAACGGGGTCGGAGTTCATCCTAATCTGTTCGGCGGCTGGCGGGGTGCCTTCGAGTGTGATCATCCCCATGACGTTTCCAGCTGTTGCTGGGTCGAACACGGGCGCCGCCGGCGCCGCCGGCTCGACCGGCGCCTCCGAGTCGCCGCCGCCACAAGCGGCGGCAATCATGATGATCAGGGCTGAGGTGAACGCCCACAATATTCGGTGCCGCATCTAAAGTCTCCTAGCGCGAAGTTTTGGATTGAGAGAAGCTCGACGGATAGCTGCCTGTTGACAGCTCTCTCATGGGTCTAACGTGACAAAGATATCATACCGGTGTCGGTTGTGCCACGAGGATCAAGCTACTTGACTGCTTGCTTCAGGGCGCAGGCTGCGTTGAGGCTTCGCGCAGTTTTCGCTCGACCCGATCTTCAATCCAATGAAGGTCCCACCACTCTACCGGCGTCACAGGATGGCCTTGAAGCAGCATCGCGAAATGGAGGTGGTCACCTCCGGCCAGCCCGGTCCGGCCACTCAGTCCTATTCGCTGGGCGCGAGTCACCTGTTCTCCGGGCGTGACGTCGATAGCCGACAGATGCGCGTAGAGCGACTGGAGTCCCATGCCGTGGTCGATGATGACGCAATTGCCGTAGATGCCAAGGTAGTCGGCATGAATTACGGTCCCGTTGTTGGCCGCCGATACAGGGGTATTCGCGGTCGAGGCCAAGTCGAAGCCGAGGTGGACTTGTTGATCTATGTCATTGCCGTCGAAGACATACGTCCGGTGATCCGCAAATCCAGACTCAACCTGAGAATTCGGCAGTGGCACGAACGGTCCGTTCCATTGCAGGTGCACGCTGGTCCCGCCAGAAAACGCTGCCAGGGTCTCACGGTTCCGCTGGCGTAAGGTGCGGTTGATGAACAGATAAAGATCGGCGAGTTCCTCTATGGACGTCGCCGGGTCGAGTTCTTCGTCGGCGAGCTCTGGGGCTCGCTCGACGATTGGTGGGATGACTACACGTAAGAACTCGTCACTCAGCGGGATCCGTGACCGACGAAACGATTTCGGAAACACCCGATGATCGAACGGCACCCTCGATGCGTTGCCAGCCGTGTCTTCGGCGTACAGTTCGATAGGGGTCCCGAGATCCTGATCATGCAGGAGAGCAAAGAACGCCACCTGTAGGGTATCGTCACCATCTACGCCAGCACCTGAGGCCGGATACCCGCGGTATCGCCGGTTACCGACCCGTACACCGGATTCAGCGTCGGGTGGCATCACGCGGTAGACCACCATCTCAGAGCCACCGTGGTTGATATAGTGAAAGTCAGACACGACCTGGATGCGCGGAGGGTCAATACGGACCTCTACCTCCAGGGCGGCCGTGGCGCTCGCCTCCCGGAGGCCGAATAGGACCGGACGCGCAGCCGACACCACGACCCGCGCGGTGCCCGCAGCCAGCCCCGGATGCGACGACTGGTCGAAGCGGCGTGTGATGCGGATACCATCGGGACCATTTTGCCGGACCTCTCCCTCGAGCGGAGTATCGAGAGAGTACAGTGCAAGTATCCGGCCGTTCTGCTCGATGATCGCATCCAGTGACGTGAGGTTGCCGCCAGGAGCCGTGACAAGGGCCTCGAAGGTAGCAGAGCGTCCGACCAGTCTGGAGGGCTGAATGATCTCGACCGTTGGCCCTGAGGCGTTCTCGGCAATATAAAACGCTGCACCCAGAGTAAGGGCGGCGATCAGCGTGAAACCCATCAGTGCACGGATCACGCGCCTATGATATAAAAATAAGGATCAGACCTCTACGAGGCGGTATCGTCTAGGGGTTAGGATACGTGGTTCTCAGCCACGGGACCGGGGTTCGATTCCCCGTACCGCTACCATTTCTAACGACGCACAGAGAGGCACACGGTCACAGCCAGACGGCTCTAACCTCGTCAGCAAGCCCCGGCTGGCAGAGATTTTTCGACATCACGAGCACATCGAACGGCGAACCCAGCCATGGATGTTGTCGAACTCAGCTTGCCGCTTGCTATGCCGGATTCTCCTCGCCTAACCTCTGGGCACACCCGTGAGACCGGCTCGAGCCCGGGGTGAAGGTGGCGAAGTTCTTGAGGAGACCCCGATGGACAATCAGCTCGAAGCGATAACCGTGATCTTTACCGAGTTCTACTACTGGGTAACGGTCGTGCTGATGTTTCTTATCCACGTTGGCTTTTGCCTCTATGAGGTGGGTGTTTCCCGGCGGAAGAACATGCTGCACACGTTGATGAAGAACGCAATGATCGTGCCGCTCGTCACGGTCGCTTTTTTCTTCTTCGGCTGGTGGATCTACTTTGCGTTCCAGTACGGGCCGGGCATCACGGGGGGACTGAAAGAGGCTCCCTGGGCGTTGCCGTGGAATGAGCTCATGGGACCGCACATGGGTGGCCAGCCACGAGACGATGGACTGACGGCCGCGGACACCGCCACATGGGCGAGGCTCAACGGGGTTTTCTGGGCGGCGTTTCTGCTTTTTTCCTTGACGGCGGCGTCTATCCTTTCCGGGGCCGTGATAGAACGCATCCGCTCGGGCGCGTTCTGGGTGATCGCGGTGTTCGTCGGCTCGGTCACCTGGGTCATCGCGGCGGCCTGGGGCTGGTCTGATGCCGGTTGGATGGTACACACACTCGGCTACCACGACGCTTATGCGGGCGGCGTTGTTCACGGGGTAGCGGGAGCATCGGCGCTCGCTATTCTCGTTCACCTTGGCCCCAGGATCGGCAGGTTCGCGGCGGACGGCAGCGCCCGCACGTTTCCGCTACAAAATCCGTGGCTCGTCGCTATCGGTCTCTTCCTCATATTCACCGGCTTTTGGGGGTTCTACGCCGCCTGCAACGTGCCCATTCTCGATATCGACCCTGAAGACGGTCGCCTCTTCTTTTCTGCAACCACGATCTATCTGACCCCCACGACCTTGAGCGCCGTTACCGTGAACCTGCTGATGGCTCTGGCTTCCGGAATGCTCATGGCTTATTTCCTATCGAAGGGTGATCCCTTCTGGACTTTTTCCGGAGGGCTCGGAGGCATCATTGGGGCTTCGGCGGGGAACGACTTGTACCACCCCATGCAGGTGCTCCTCGTTGCAGCCGTGATTGTGTTTTGCGCCTTCAAGCTGCACTACTGGGTGGAGCGGCGGTTCAAGATTGATGACGCCGTAGGCGCGATCGCGGTGCATGGATACTGCGGTACCCTCGGGGTGGTCGCGACCGGGTTTATCCTCTGGGGCTACCCGAGCAGCCCCGCAGCCGACTCGGTTGCCATTACTCCATGGGGACAGCTGATCGGCGCTGTCATCGTTTTCTGGATTCTCGGATTCGCTCCTGCCTACGCCGTGGGAGGGATTTTGAAGCGGGCGGGCATGCTACGGATTCCGGTTGAGGTGGAGATCGCGGGTCTGGATCGTCACACACGCCGCGAAGAAAGGCAGCAGTCACAGGCAATTCGGACCGCGGAGCGCGAGCATCTGATCCGCATCGGCTGGAAGGATGGGGGAGAGAGTTGATGAGCCTGATAGGCACTATCGATAGCTGGGCGGGCAATCCGCTGGAGGTCGGCCCGATGTATCCGTGGGTCGGTTTTGAAGTGGGGTTTTTTCTCGTGAGTCTGGCCTTGTGGATCTGCTGGATGGTCTGGCTGCTTAAGACTGAAGGCACCGTCTACTTGCACGAGGCTCAGAGGCTCAAGCAGCGCGACGTGAGCGATGTCGTTGGAGGGGAGGACGATATTTACTGAGTCGGAGGCCTGTGTCGATCTTGGTCTGCGCGCGGGCGCGATGGTGTTCCGCTCGGTACGGGTCTCCCCAGCCAGCGCAGAGCTGCGCACAGAGATCGCCGAGGAGGTCGGAAGGATTCGCGCGCGGCTCTCGAGCGCGGCAGAGATTCGCTCGATTCCCGAGATCGCCAGGGCGCAAGATATTCTACGAACCGTTGGGGTGAAGCCCCGCCACCGCGTTTCCTCTACGGAGAGCCTCCTGCGCTTTGCGCTCAAGCGTGGAGCCCTTCCTACCATCAATAATCTCGTCGACGCATACAACCTGGTCTCGCTTCGCACCAGCTCGAGTCTCGGTGCGCATGACCTCGACCGCATCGCGACTCCCGTGGAGCTGCGGCTGTTGCACGGCGGGGAACGCTTCGTCCCACTCGGCAGCGCTGAGGAGGAGGAGGTCAGCGCTGGAGAGTTCGGTTACGTCGACGCCCTCGATCGTGTCATCTGCCGGCTCGACACACAGCAGGCCGATTTCTGCAAAGTCACGGCTGCGACGACGAACGTGCTGCTGATCATCGAAGCAACGACCGTCCACGATTCTGTTAGGCTCCGTCGAGTCTTCGAGGAGACGGAAGAGATCGTCAAGCACCATTGCGGCGGCGAGGCTGAGGTGGTCGCGTTCCCCTACTGACACGCTTTCTGCGCCGGAGGGAAACTCGTATACTGCACACCTTTACGCGTAGCTTGGAGATTTCATGTGCGGTATCGTCGGATTACTGGTCAAGAAACACGAGCATCGTGAGAAACTCGGCGAGTGGATGACGCCGATGTTTACGTGCATGGCGGCCCGCGGCTCCGATTCCGGCGGCATGGCCATATTCGGCGCGTCCTTGGGGCAACGGGAACGCCGCTTCAGTCTTTTCGCGAGAGACCGAGGGTACGACTGGGAGAATTTGAAGGCGTCGTTGCTGCGGAGATTTGACGGCAGCCGCAGAGAGACGGCCCGTATGGAGACTCGGGCGAACCACGCCGTACTCGTGTCGTCGATCGAGCCGGCCACGTTGCGCGCCTGGCTGAAAGACGCTGCACCGTCGTTGCACGTGCTTAGCGTCGGTCAGGCGATCGATCTCTACAAGGACATGGGTGACCCGAAAGAGATCGCTGTGCGGTACCGGTTCGCCGAAATGGCCGGTAGCCACTGTGTTGGCCACACGCGCATGGCGACCGAGTCGGACGTGACTCCGGTGCACGCCCATCCGTTCACTGCCGGCGAGGATTTTTGCCTCGTGCACAATGGCTCACTGTCGAATCCCTACATGCTTAGGCGCACGCTCGAGAAACGCGGGATCGCGTTCGAGACCGACAACGACACCGAAGCGGCCTGTCGCTTTATCGAGTGGCGCCTCGCGCAGCGGGATACACTCGCCAACGCGCTCCACCATGCGTTTCGACACCTCGACGGGTTCTACACGCTGCTCATGGCGACGGCCGACCAGATGACCCTCGTGCGCGACCAGTTCGCGTGTAAACCAGCCGTCGTTGCGGAAACCGACGACTACGTCGCGATCAGCTCGGAGTTTCGTTCCCTTGCCCATCTTCCAGAAATCTCGACGGCCCATACTTTCGAGCCGGAGCCCGAGGAAATCTATTCATGGACAGTGTCGGCGCCTCGGTGAAGCTCGATCTGGCGCAGACGACCCTGCGGAAAGTTAATCATTTTCTACAACATGAGCTTGGCAAGGAGCCGGCCGGTACGGTTGAGATTCTGAATCCGGCCGGTGCCCACAACATTGCGGTTGGTCTCGATGCCCCTGTCGATGTGCACATCCGTGGCCACGCCGGCTACTATGTGGCGGGCATGAACAAGCGCGCCACGGTCACTATCCATGGGAATGCTGGCAAGGGTGTGGCGGAGAACATCATGTCGGGGGTCGTGCGTGTGAAAGGCGATGCTTCAGACGGCACCGGTGCGTCTGGCCAGGGTGGTCTGCTCGTCGTCGAAGGCAACGCCGCGAGCCGCTGCGGGATCTCGATGAAAGGCTGCGATATCGTCGTCGGTGGAAACGTCGGCCACGTCTCAGGATTCATGGCACAGGCGGGCCATCTTGTGGTTTGTGGGGACGCCGGCGCCGGTCTCGGTGATTCGTTGTACGAAGCGGTGATCTACGTTCGGGGTAGGACTCACGGTCTGGGAGCAGATGCTCGGGAGGAGCCTCTGACGGACGCCGACCGGGCCACACTCGCCGAGCTGCTGAGCGCAGCGGGGTTCGACTACGACCCTGGAGCGTTCACAAGAATTGGGTCTGCACGGACCCTCTACCACTGGAACGCCGAGCATCGGGAAGCGTACGGTTGAGCAGACGATGGTGAAGACCGGCGCACGCGAAGAGAGCTTCTCGTTCAACCGCGATGTCGTCGCGTATATCAATAGCGCCGCGGAGCGTGGGGTGTACGACATCCGAGGTATGGGAGCCAAGCGTTACCTGCCGACTTTTGATGATCTGGTCTTTTTGACCGCGTCGATGTCGCGCTATCCCCTGGAGGGCTACCGGGAAAAGTGCGAGACGAAGACGGTGCTGGGGACGCGGTCTGCGAAGAAGCCGGTCGAGCTTGATACCCCTATCACGATCGCCGGGATGAGTTTTGGTGCTCTGTCTGCGCACGCCAAGGAGTCGATCGGCCGGGCGGCCACGGCTGCCGGCACGTCCACGACCACCGGCGACGGCGGCATGACTCTCGAGGAGCGGGCGTCCTCGAAGACGCTTGTCTACCAGTGTTTGCCTTCGCGCTACGGATTTAACCCGGACGACCTGCGGAAGGCGGATGCCATAGAGGTTGTCATCGGTCAAGGGGCCAAACCGGGGGGTGGCGGGATGCTCCTGGGACAGAAGGTCAGCGCCCGGGTCGCGGACATGCGTACCCTCCCGGAGGGCATAGACCAGCGCTCGGCCTGCCGTCACCCGGACTGGACCGGTCCCGATGACCTGGCGATCAAGATCCATGAGCTGCGGGAGCTGACTGACTGGCAGGTGCCGATCTACGTGAAGATAGGAGCCTCTCGTGTCTTGAACGATGTGAAGCTGGCCGTCAAGTCCGGCGCCGACGTCGTCGTGCTCGATGGGATGCAGGGAGGCACTGCGGCGACCCAGCAGGTGTTCATCGAGCACGCTGGTATCCCGACGCTACCCGCTCTGCGCCAGGCGGTCGAAGCGCTCGATGAGATGGACATGATCGGGACTGTACAGCTTGTCATCTCGGGAGGCATTCGCACCGGGTCCGATGTTGCCAAAGCGCTGGCGATGGGCGCCGACGCGGTCGCCCTCGGGCAAGGTGTACTCATCGCGCTCGGCTGTAACAGTGCGTGCTACACAGACGTACAGGGCAGCGAAGTGGATGTCACGCCGGACTATGAGAAGCTGGGTACGGCGCCAGGCTACTGCCACCATTGCCAGAGCGGACAGTGCCCGGTGGGCATCACGACCCAAGACGATGAACTAGAGCGGCGACTGGTTGTGGAGGAGGGCGCGAGGCGGCTGGGCAACTACCTGAGCGTGTTAACTCTGGAGCTGGTCACACTGGCTCGCGCGTGTGGCAAGTCGAAGGTGCACAACCTGGAGCGTGAGGATCTAGTGGCGCTCACCGTCGAGGCGGCCGCCATGGCCAAGCGGCCCCTGGCCGGCACGGACTGGATCCCCGGAACATGAGAGCATAGGGAGTGTACAGTCCTCCCGGGCATAGAACAGAATCTTGGGCCCTTCCTACGAATGAAATCGAAAGGTGTGCAATGGCTGACCGCGAGCAGATCCGCAAGCAGTTGCAGACAGATGGCATCGAGTTTCTTCTCGTTCAGTTCGTGGACATTCACGGCACAGCAAAGGTCAAAATGATTCCTGCGTCCTGCCTCGACGACGCACTCGACGTCGGCGCGGGCTTCGCGGGGGCCGCTGTCTGGGGTGTCGGGCAAGGCCCGCACTCGCACGACATGCTCGCGCGCATCGATTTGGATACTTACACTCCGTTACCGTGGCTGCCCAACACAGCCAGGTTCTCGTCGAACCTCTATGTGGATGGGGAGTCCTATCCTTTCTGTCCCCGTACGAATCTCAAGCGCGTGTTGTCTGAGATCCGCGAGAAGGGCTATGTCTTCAACGTCGGCATGGAGCCCGAGCATTTTCTCGTGGTCAGGAGAGAGGACGGATCGATTGCCCCATGGGATCCCGACAGCGCCGATTCCCTACAAAAACCCTGCTACGACTTCCGTTCGATGGCTTCGGCAATCGCCTATCTGCAGGATCTCACCAGCGCCCTAAACAACCTGAACTGGGGTGTCTACCAGGCGGATCATGAGGACGCTAACGGCCAGTTCGAGATTAACTTCGCATACGCGGATGCATTGACGACGGCTGACCGTGTCATCTTCTTCAAGATGGCCACTTCGCAGATCGCCAAGAAGTACGGTGCCATCGCCACACATATGCCCAAGCCGTTCAGCGACCGGACGGGGAGTGGTCTCCACATTCACTACCATCTCGCCAACGCCGAGACCTGCAAGTCCGTCTTCGAGAACTCCGCTGATCCCCGTGGGCTCGGTTGCTCGGAACAGGCGTATCACTTCGTCGGGGGCATCCTGCGACACGCGCGTGCTCTCTGCGCTGTCACCAGCCCCACCGTGAACTGCTACAAGCGGCTACAGCTGGGGACGGGTCTCTACTCGAGCCGCTCCGGGTTCACTTGGACGCCGGCCTTCATCACCTACGGGGACAACAACCGGACTCAAATGATCCGCACGGCAGGTCCCGGACACTTCGAGGACCGTACCGTGTCGGCTGGCTGTAATCCCTACCTGGCGCTCGCGGCGTACGCGGCGGCGGGAATCGATGGAATCGAGAGGAAAATCGATCCCGGTGATCCAAACCTGGGGAACATGTACGAACGGCCGCTGGAGGAGATCCGTTCCCGCGGTATCAGCATCCTTCCTCAGTCGCTGTGGGAAGCTCTGGACGCACTTCGTGCCGACGAAGTTGTCAAGGGCGCGTTAGGGCCGATCGCCGACGAGTTTCTGGAGGTCAAGACTAGGGAATGGGAAACATACGATAAACAGGTAACTCAGTGGGAGGTCGACGAGTACCTGACGTTTTTCTGAATTATCCCTTCTGAGATCTCGCTGGAGATCATGCCCTACCGACTACTCAAATTTGGGTTCAGCAAGCACTATCCCGAGCAGCGGATGTTTCGATCGCCTACGGTTCTCAAGGGCGAATACGACACCGTTGTTATCGGCGGCGGCGGTCACGGTCTGGCGGCCGCCTACTACCTTGCGAGAGACCACGGCGTCACGGACGTTGCGGTTCTCGAGAAGGGTTACATCGGCAGCGGCGGTACCGGTCGCAACACCGCCATTGTCCGCTCCAACTATCTCACACCGGAAGGAGCGAGATTTTACGACGCCAGTCTACAGCTGTTTCGCGATCTGTCGCGCGACCTGAATCTCAACCTCTTCTACTCGGAGCGTGGCCACTTCACGCTGGCGCACTCGCCCGCTTCCCTGCGAACCCAGCGGTGGCGGGCAGAGACCAATAAGCACCTGGGCATCGAGAGCGAGATTGTCGGGCCCGAGTTCATCAAGGAGGCGGTGCCTGAGATCGATCTGAATTGCGGCGGCCAGGCGCCGATTCACGGTGCACTTTTCCACCCTCCGGGCGCCATCGCCCGCCATGACGCGGTGGCCTGGGGTTACGCCAGAGGCGCCGACGGTCTTGGCGTCGAGATCCATCAGCAGACCCCGGTCACCGGTATCGAGGTCGAGGACGGTCGCGTTGTCGGTGTACACACCGACAAGGGCTTCATTCAGACGCGCAGAGTTCTCTCGGCGGTGGCCGGATGGACGACGCACATCACGAAGATGGTGGGTCTGCGCACGCCGCTTGTCATTCACCCGCTCCAGGCGGCGGTCACCGAGCCGCTCAAGCCCTGGCTGGACCACATCGTGGTGTCGGCGGGGCTCCACCTTTACGTCAGCCAGTCATCGCGAGGCGAGCTCGTCACCGGAGCATCGCTCGATCCCTACGAACTGATCTCGACACGGTCCACGCTCGATTTCGCCGAAGGTCTGAGCGGTCACCTCCTCGACCTGTTTCCCTGTCTGGCCGACGTTAAACTGCTACGCCAGTGGGGGGGGCTGAGCGATATGACGCCCGACTTCTCACCGATCATGGGGACCACGGATGTGCAGGGGTTTTACATCGATGCCGGCTGGGGGACGTGGGGGTTCAAGGCCACGCCAATCAGCGGTAAGACGATGGCGTTCACGGTGGCGGAAGAGCGCGACCACGAGCTCATCCGCCCGTTCCGTCTCTCCCGCTTTCGCGAGTTCAGGCTCGTCGGCGAAAAGGGTGCCGCGTCAGTCGGTCACTGAGTCGAAAGATGAAAATTCTAAACTGTCCGCTCAATGGACCTCGGCCACTCCAGGAGTTCCAGTTCGGCGGCGAGGTGCGCGAGATGCCCGATCCAGACCGAGTGAGCGACGAAGAGTGGGCCGACTATGTCTTTCAACGCTCGGGGGAGCCAGGGGTTAAGCGCGAGTGGTGGTATCACATCGCAAGCGGGACCTGGTTCATCGCGGAGAGAAACAATCAGACCGATGAGACCCTTCGTACCTACCTTCCGGGATCGGAGTAGGCGATGAACTGGCGGCTGCCCCCCAACGGCGGAGAGTGGATCGACCGCGCGCGGCCCATCTCATTCTGGTTCGAGGGGCGCAGGCTTCAGGGATATGCAGGTGACGTCCTCTCGAGCGCGCTGTGGGCGAACGGCGTCCGCTTGCTCGGTCGCAGCTTCAAGTATCACCGGCCCCGGGGTATCTACAGCCTCGCGAACCATGACGTGAACGTCCTTGTGGAGGATGGCACCCGAACAAATCTCCGTGGGGACGTCATGCCGATCGCCGAGGGTATGAACCTCCGAGCCGTCAACACCGTCGATGGCCTCGAGCGAGACTGGCTTCGCTTCACGGAGGTCTTCAGCGCGTTTCTTCCGGTCGGCTTCTACTACAAGGCGTTCCATTCACCGCGCTGGCTGTTTCCGTTCTACGAGCGGCAGATGCGCAAGGTTGCCGGGCTCGGAAAAATCGATCCGCGCAACGTCACCGAAGCGACCCTCAAGGACTACGCCTTTTGCGATCTACTCGTCGTGGGTGCGGGACCGGCCGGTCTCTCCGCTGCGATCGCCGCCGCCGAACAGGGTGTGCGCGTGCTGGTCGTCGACGAGCAGCCTCGCCCCGGAGGCAGCCTTACGTGGCAGAGAGGCGCGGAGTCCGAGGTAGGAACACGCCTACAAGAGCTCCTCCAACGAGTCGCCTCGCTCGACACTGTCGAGCTGCGCACGTCCACCCAGGCGGCGGGCTGGTACGCGGACCACTGGATCGCGCTGGCGACCGACACTCGTCTGACCAAGCTACGAGCGAAGGCAACCCTTTCGGCCAGCGGCTGCATGGAGCAGCCAGCGGTGTTCGGGCAGAACGACCTCCCCGGCGTCCTCCTCGGTTCCGCGGCGCAACGGTTGATTCGCCTCTACGCTGTCAAACCGTTCGAGCGCTGCGTCGTACTCGCCTCGGGTAGCGACGCCTACCGCGTGGTTCTCGACCTGCTCGATGCAGGAGTCGACGTTGCGGCTGTTGCCGACCTACGAGCCGAGGGGGAAGTGAGTGAGCTTGGAGATCGGGTCGTCACGGCGGGAGTTCCGGTTCACAGGGGTCACACCGTCCACGAAGCGGTGCCCGCGAGAGGAAAGCGAAGCGTGGCCGGCGCCGTGCTCTGCCGGCTCGATGACCGCGGAGCGCCGCTCCCTTCCACCGCCGTGACCGTTGCCTGCGACGGCGTCGCCGTCAGCGTCGGCTGGGCGCCTTGCGGAGAGCTCCTGTATCAAGCGGGTGGACGTTTCTCCTACTCGGAGACCGTGGAGCAGTTCATCCCGGGTCGCCTTCCCGAAGGGGTGTTCGCCGCGGGGCGGGTCCGGGGTGTCTTCAAACTCGAAGACCAGATCGCCGACGGGCATCGCGCTGGGCTCGAGGCGGCGAGGTATCTGGGACGTCACATTGAAACGGTGCCTGAACCCGTCGTTCACCGAGGTCCGCCACGTAGTCATCCCTATCCGATCCACGCGCACCCAGGGAAGAAGAACTTCATCGATCTGGATGAGGACTTGCACCTCGCCGACTTCGTCAACGCTCACCAGGAAGGCTATGACAACATCGAGTTACTCAAGCGTTACACGACAGTCGGGATGGGACCCAGTCAGGGGAAGCTCGCCAACATGAATGCCGTACGGGTGCTGGCGCGGCTCAACCGGAAGTCGATCAACGAGACCGGTACGACGACGTCGCGGCCGTTCCGCCACCCCGTGGCGTTGGGGGTGCTCGCCGGCCGACGGTTTCACCCGTTACGCACCACTCCCCAGCATGACTGGCATTCCGCCGCGAGAGCCGAGTTCATTCACGCTGGCGCCTGGCTGCGGCCCGAGTACTACCGGGTCGAAGACCGGGCCCGGGAAGAGCTCATCCTGGACGAGGCGATTCACGTACGGCAACAGGTCGGTCTGATCGATGTTGGCACGCTTGGGAAGATTCATGTCACCGGCCCCGATGCCGTCCCGTTTCTCGAACGCCTCTACACTGGACGCTTTGCCAAGCAACCCGTAGGGCGTCTGCGTTACGGCCTCGCCTGCGACGAGAGCGGAGTGATCATCGAGGACGGTGTGATCGCGCGGCTCGCCGAGAATCGTTTCTATCTCACCACGACCTCGACCGGCGCCGACGGCTTTTACAGCGAGATGCAGCGCTGGGCGATCCTCTGGGGTATGGACGTTACCCTGATCAACTCTACCGGGCAGCTGGCCGCGATGAACCTCGCCGGTGCGCGCTGTCGTGAGCTTCTCGGCTCGCTGACAGAGGTCGACCTTTCTTCCCAGGCGTTCCCCTACGTCTGCGTTCGGGAGGGACTCGTGGCCGCTGTTCCAGCCATGATCCTTCGTGTCGGCTTTGTCGGCGAGCTTGGCTACGAAGTCCACGTCCCCGCGCAGTACGGACTTCACGTCTGGACGAGTCTGATGGAGGCCGGACGAGCTTTTGGCATCCGTCCCTTCGGGGTCGAGGCGCAGCGCTTGTTAAGGTTGGAAAAAGGGCACATCATCGTCGGGCAAGACACCGACGCCCTGGCGACGCCGTACGAGGCCAACGCTGCCTGGGCGATCGGCAAGAAAAAACCGTTCTTTGTCGGGCAGCGCAGTCTCGCGATTCTCAAGAAGCAGGGGCTGTCGCGGTCTCTCGTCGGTATCGAATTCCAGAACCCAGAAGTGCGGTCTTTGCCGGAGGAGTGCAACCTGATTATCGATGGGACCGAGATCGCCGGTCGCGTTACGAGCATCGCGAAGCGGTCGACTCTCGGGAGGCCACTCGGACTGGCTTACGTCCGTCCCGACCTCGCGACGGAAGGCACCCGGCTGCGCGTGCGGCTCGACAGCGACGATCTGGTCGAGGCGCGTGTGACCAGTATGCCATTCTACGATCCAGAAAATCGACGTCAAACCTGATTCATCTGCGGAGGTAAGCTCCCATCATGACGACCAGACCCGCTGGACGTAGTCCGGTGCACCAAGCGATCGCAGACCTGGGTGCGCATTGGGGGGAGGTGGCCGGCACACCGCTCGCCCTCGACTTCGGCTCACCGGAGGCTGAGGCGAGGTCAGCCCGAACCCTCGGTCTCTGCGATCTGAGCGCGCTTCGGAAGCTCGGCTTGAAAGGCCGTGGAGCCGCCGGGTGGCTCACCGCTCAGGGAATCGAGATACCAGGCGACACCTTCGGAGCTCAGCAGCAGAAACCAGAGGGGATCGCCGTGCGGATCGGAGAGAACGAATGTTTTCTCGAGAGCGGCCTCTCCGGCCAGCCGGTTGTCGCGCTCTCAGACGGCCTCGGTCCTGCCCAGGGAAACACGTACCGGGTGGAACGACAGGACGCAACCTTCGTCTTGACCGGATCAAGCGCGTTGCGGGTGATGACTCAGATCTGCGGCGTAAATTTCGGGGAGTGCCCGGCCTGGCGTCTCGTCTACTCTCGTGTAGCCGGCGTCTCGGCCTCGTTGCTACCAACATCCGGGGACGAAGTGCCACGGTACCGTATCTGGGTCGATCCCTCAGCTGCTCCCTACCTGTGGGGACAGCTGTTCCAGATCTGCCGGGAGCTTGGCGGTCAGGTGGTCGGGGCGACGGCGGTCTGTTGACGTGGCGAAGGTTTGACGGGGATGCTTGGTCGGGTGGATGGTTGCAGAAAAAACCTCTCGAACTTGATTACGGATTCGGCGAGCACCCGATCAGGAGTGACAGTCGGCGATGTTTCAGAGAAACTTATTCCTCTCCATGAGGAACCGAGAGTTACGTTACCTCCTCCGTCCTGATCATGAACTCTCCATTGCTCTGAGCTTGCTAGATGGTACACTGCCGACCTAGGTTTCAGAAGGGGGCGTCTATGAGCAGCTTAAAATACGCGTATGTAGCTTTTACTTTGATCGCAGCGTTCGGCGTTACCGCTTGTACGCAAGCATCCAACTCTGCTGGGGCGCCTGCCGCCGTTTTCTACAACGGCAAGATTGCGACTGTCAACGAAAACTTTGACATGGTCGAGGCGGTGGCGGTTAACGAGGGCCGGATCGTGGCGCTGGGCTTAAACGACGATATACAGTCCCTCGCGTCCGACGAGACCAAGCTGGTGGACCTGCAAGGCAAGACTGTTCTGCCCGGGTTCTACGACAATCATGTGCATCTGAGCTTTGGTTCGGCGCCTGATCCCCACGCGTTGGATCTTTGGGAAGCCACCTCGATGGACGAGGTTCTGACAGCGATTCGGGAGAAGGCTGCGGAGGTGCCCAAAGGGGAATGGATTCGGGCGGAGCTTGCCTACACGACCAACATACCGCATCCCTTCCCAGAGAAGAAGGCGCCCACCCGATGGGATTTGGACCAGGCCGCGCCGGATCATCCGGTAATGCTGGTACGGGGAGCTCACCTGACGGTGGTGAACTCATTGGGCCTGCGAGAGGCCAACATTACTAAAGATACGAAGGCGCCTGGCGGAGTGATTGACCTCGACGCCGAGGGTGAACTAACTGGAAAGTTTCGCGAAGGTCCCGCACGGAAGCTGATTACGCGCGTCATGCCTCCCACACCGCGCCGTGATCCAGAGACCGCAAAGGCTGAGCTGCGCCGGTTTCTCGAAGGACTCCTTGCCGTGGGGATTACCAGCGTGAACGCCGCTGGGGTTGTGTTGACGAGCCCAGACCAATGGCGTTGGGTGCAGGACACCTACGACCTCTGGGGTGAAACCCTGCCGCGACTGACAGTGCAGGCGAGACTGTCGCCAGGGTTTGACCGATTTGACGACATCGAGACGAGCGTCGAAACCACGATCCAGGAGCTTGAGTCGATGCCCTTCCGCACGGGGTTTGGCAACGACCGGTTAAAGGTCGGGGCCATCAAGATGAGTATCGATGGGGCCTACAGTGGCCCGACGTCTTGGCTCCTGCCACCGTATCCCCGAGAGGATTATGAGCCGGGCATACGGATTCCTGAGGAGGCGTTTTATCCGGTAGCCAAGCGTGGGCATGAGCTGGGCTGGCAGTTGGGGATCCATTGCATCGGCGACGCTGCGATTCAGATGTGTGTGAACTCCATGGAGCGGATTCTGCAAGAGAGCCCCCGCGCCGACGCTCGACCCTACATCCATCACTACACGGTGCTACCGCCGGAAGAGACCTTGCAGAAAACGGCCGAGCTGGGGATCATGGTAGCCAGTCAACCGAATTGGGTGTATTCAAAGATGCAATTTGCTCCAGATATCGTGAGCGGGGAGCGTCTGGAGACCAGCCAACCGCAGAAGTCATTACTTGATCAAGGGATCCGTGTGTCATACGGGTCGGACGGCATGCCGCATGGCCCCATGTATGGGATTTACGGGGCAGTTACCAGAAAAAGCTCGGACGGAAATGTCTATGGCCCTGGGGAGCGAGTGAGTCTGGAGCAGGCAATCCGTGGCTACACGACCGAGACGGCCTATATGACTTTTGACGAAGAGGATCGCGGCTCGCTGGAGGTCGGAAAACTCGCGGACATGATCGTGCTTGCGGAGGACATTTTCACGGTTGACCCTGACCGCATCAAAGACATTGGGATCGAGCAGACGATTATCGGGGGCGAAGTCGTCCATTCGACGACCACGCCGAGTAGACCGTTCCAGCATATCGATCATCCCTGGTGAGGTGATCCACGGTCGGCTCAGTCGCTCGATATGACCAGATCACGCTACCTGTTTCAAGCGACTAAGGTGGCGTGTTCTGGCGCCGCGGCGCCGGTCGGGCCGCCCGGTGCCGCTGGGGCACACCATTGTATCGCGGGGCCAGCTCCCCGGGTCAGTCCCAACGTTACGGGTGCAGTCCCGCGGCGTCATCGATGGCTTGATGGACGGGGACAGTCTCCTCGCCTATGTCGAGTAAACTCTCGTCCCAGCCTGGCACTTGGGTGACATCGTCATTGCCGACAATCTGCCGACTCACAAGATCGAGGGGGTGCACGCGGCCCTCACAACCGTCGGGGCGTCGTTGTGGTTCTTGTTGCTCTACTGTTCCGACTTTAATCCCATCGAATGGTGCTTCCCGTTGCCCGCGGCCGATCGAGACACGCTCTGGCCTCTACCCGGCACCTGCCACTCATACTTCACCGAGGTCGAGTGCCGGGAGCACCTCCGCCACTGCGGCTATACGGTCACCACAGCATCATAAAAACGTGCCAAGGCTTTCAGAGCAGTCGGTCGTGTGTCGGGTCGTGGTGGAGCGACCGACTAGGGCTGGAGCAAGAGCTTGCCGATGTGAACACTGGCTTCCATCGTACGGTGAGCCTCAGCCGCCTGGTCTAACGAGAACCTTTTGTGAACGATCGGTTTAAAGCGCGCGTCTGAAATCCACGGCCAGACCTGCACACGGACCGAGTCGGCGATCGCGGCCTTCTGCCGGACCGAGCGAGACCTGAGGGTTGAGCCAGTGATCACTAAACGGCGCGACATCACGGTGGCCAGGTCTACCTCCGCGGTCGCCCCACGCATGAGACCAATCAGTACGAGGCGTCCCTCGACCGCCAGACTCTGGAGATTCGGCTGGAGATACGGCCCCCCGACCATATCCAGGATGACGTCGACGCCGCGGGCATCAGTCGCCACCTTGAGCGCCTGTGCGAAATCGGTCTCACGATAGTTAAACGCTCGCGTGGCCCCCAAACGTTCGCATGCGGCACATTTTTTAGCCGTCCCCGCTGTCGCGAAGACGTCGGCGCCCCACAGTCTTGCGAGCTGGATGGCGGTCGTACCGATACCACTCGATCCTCCGTGCACGAGAAAGCGCTCGCCGGCCTGAAGTTGCCCGCAATCGAACACGTTGGTCCACACCGTCATACAGGCCTCGGGCAACGCGGCAGCATCAACGAGCGCGATTCCAGAGGGAACCGGTAGGCACTGAGGGACCGGTATAACACAGTACTCCGCATATCCCCCACCAGTGACAAGACCACACACGCGGTCGCCAATTCGCCAATGTGACACTCCGTCGCCAACAGCGGCCACCTTCCCCGACACCTCGAGCCCTAGGAGATCGGAGGCGCCCTTGGGGGGCGGGTAGTGTCCTCGGCGTTGCATGATGTCAGCGCGATTGACTCCGGCACCCGCCACCTCGACAAGGACTTCCCCGGACGAGGGCACGGGAACCGGACGTTCCCCAACCACCAGACGATCGGGGGAACCGAACGCAGTAATCTCGATGACACGCATGGTCGGTGGGACTGTTTGGGGCATGTTTCCCCAGCCGGGTGCCGGTGAACGTTCGACGGTCGACAACTATACACGCATGGCGGAGCTCACCGAAGAGAAGGCCCAGCTAGATACCGGATTCTGAGTTCTGATGTCGATGATGCGGATCCTTTGAGCGATGGGTTTCGGATTTGACTGATCCGCGCCAACGGCGTAATCACGAGAGGGTCCGCGCACCCGCGGCAGCCTCGATGAACGAGTCGAGCCGGTGCGCTTGTTCAATTAAGATTGGATGATCCCACGTGGCACGTAGTGTGTCCACGACGGTCTGGTGATACCAGATCATGTCTTCGACGGGCGCTGTGAAGGGCCGAATGTAGGTCGGACCGTGGGCTTGAAGGCCCTCAGTCATCTTCGAGAGGTTGTGGATTTTGTCTGCCGCGGCCACCGCATGGGAGCCGTGCCGAACACTGGTGCGAAGCTGCTCGATGTATGTCAGCTTTCGATCGCGCCACCGCCGAGGCATCGGAGGTTCGGACACGTCGCGAACCATGTCTAACACAAGGACACCGAACCGTCGTTCGATTACTGCAGGGTCGAGGTCCGTGTCCTCAAGCGTGTCGTGGAGTAGGGCGGCGATGACGGTGTCTTCCGCGAAACCGTGATCGGCAACGATCGTCGCCACGGAAAAGGCATGTGAAGCCTCGAAGCCTCGGCCGGCTTTCCGCTGGTTGAGGCCATGGGCCTCCAGCATCGTCGTGACCGCCTCCTCGAATCTAGCAGAGTACATTTGTTGCCGTGGCTAAGGATTCACGAATGCGCTGAGGCGCTCAGCCGCCCCTCACTGTCGATAACGGTGACGTACAGATCAACAATTTCCGTGCCGCTTCGAAACAATGGTTACTGAGCGGTTATAGTTCCAGATAGTGTCAAGGCAGCAGCAAATACCGCTGACAGCGCTCTCGTCGCATCGGTGCTCACTTTTGACCGAGCTTAATCAACGGTAGCGATTAACGCAACGGTGGTGGTTCTCGGTCTGTTATAGGTCCGCCGATGATACCGGAGGTTAGAGCATGAGACTCGTGACTTCGTTCGTTCTAGTGTTGCTGCTTGCGTCGCCGGTGGCGGCGGAGCTGGCGTCGGCGATTACGTCACCCTATTTAAAGGTCCAGGTCGCGCTCGCGGGCGATTCGACCGAGGGAGTATTTGAGGCGGCAGAGGAGATCATGGCAGCCGCGGCGGCGCTGGGGCATGACGGAAAGGGCCTGGCCGGTGCAGCCGGAACGCTTGCTGCCGCCGGCGACATCGAGGCAGCCAGAAGAGCCTTTGGAGCACTGAGCGACGTCCTTATCGAGTACGCGGATTCCGTCGGGATCGGCGAGCTCAAGGTGGCCTATTGCCCGATGGCCGACAGGTCGTGGATCCAGCAGGACGGGTCGATTTCGAATCCGTTCTTCGGAGCGTTCATGCTGACCTGCGGGTCGTTTTCCAGGTCCAAGTAGGAGTTGCTCTCCGGTTGACCTCCCGAACAACTCGGATATAACATCGGGTGTTTAAAAGTGAGACTGGGTCTCATTTTTACCAACGATCTAACGATGTTACAGGCATTCACGATCACACTACGCGAGGGGCTTGAGGCCTTTCTGATCATCGCGATCAGCCTCGCATACCTCCGCCGGAGCGGTAATCACCACCTTGTTCCAGCCGTTCACTGGGGCATCTTTACGTCGGTAGTGATGAGCGTCGCCGCCGGAGTCGGCTTCGCGCGTGCAGCAAACCAGGCGCTATGGGAAGGGATCCTGGCCATCGTCGCCGCCGTCCTGGTGGCATCGCTTATCGTGCATATGTGGCGTGCCGGGAGCCGAATAAAGCGGGATATCGAAGAGAATCTGAAGAAGTCGACGCTCAAGGTCGGAGTGAGCGCCTTCCTCGGTGTTTTTGGGTTTACCGTCCTCATGATCACACGAGAGGGGATGGAGACGGCGTTGATGATGAACGCGCTGCTGTTTCAGGTACGTTCGGTGGCGCTCGTGACCGGAGCGGTGGCGGGGGTCGTCTGTGCGGCCGGGGTTGCCTCGCTTTGGTCTCTTTACGGTCACCGTGTCAACCTCGGGCTCTTTTTCCAGGTGACGGCCATTTTTCTGTCTATCTTTGTTGTCCAATTGTTCATCTATGGGTTCCACGAGCTGACCGAGGCGAATGTCTTTCCGTACAGCGAAATTCTGCACTGGGCGACCGAGCCTTACGGTCCAGACGGACGCTACGGGAAGCACTTCACCTACCTGCTCGTGGCCATGCCGCTTGGCTGGTTGCTTTACGCCTCGTTGTCGCGCCGACGCGAGCGCCCGGCCGAACCAGCGTGACCACCAATCGACCGGCTGGGCCGCCTGGTCGCGTGCGCTAGGACTGTTGTTACCCGCCGTCACTGTCGCAGACCTGGGATGTGGCGATGGGCGCCTCACGCTCGAGATGGCGGGGTGGGCACTTAGGGTTGTGGCGGTCGATCAGTCCTCGGCGACCCTGTCGCGGGCGCGGCGTCAGCGGATGTTAAACATTTCGTGGAAGAAGGGAGACATCGAGCGACTGCCGCTCGGTGACCGGTCGGTGGACATCGCGGTGTTGTCGCAGGCGCTGCGCGAAGCGGTCAGGGTCACCCGACCGCGCGGCAGGGTCCTGGTCCTGGATCTGTGTGCGCACCAGCAACAGTGGGTGCAGGATCGATTAGGCGATCGATGGTTGGGGTTCAGCCCCGCGGTGCTCGAGACGTCGATGCGTAGGGCCGGACTCACGAAGGTGAGGAGTCGGAACGGCCTCGCCGAGGAACCATTTGGTGTCGTGGCTGCGGTCGGAGCGGTGGGACCGGCCAGAGCGAAGAAGAAAAGCTAATGAGTGAGAACGTTGCGCCAACCAGCGATCCAGAGGTGCGCTCAAGGCTGGACCAGGCCTTGAGCCAACGGATCCTGATTTTGGACGGCGCGATGGGAACCATGATCCAACGACGCGGTCTTGGCGAGCTTGAGTTCCGAGGGGAGCGGTTCGCCGATCACCCGACCGATCTCAAAGGGAATAACGATCTCCTCACGGTGACCCAGCCCGAGGTCATCGCGGCGATCCACGATGAGTATCTCGCTGCGGGAGCCGACATTATCGAGACAAACACGTTCAGCAGCACGACGGTGGCGCAGGCCGACTACGGGCTAGAGTCGCTGGTGTACGAGCTGAACCACCGTGCTGCAACCCTGGCCATGACCGCGGCTCGGGCCTGGAGCGAAAAGACGCCTGACCGCCCACGTTTTGTGGCAGGGGCGCTCGGACCGACGAACAAGCCGCTGTCGATTTCTCCCGATGTCAACGACCCGACGTTTCGCTCGGTGACATTCGATACCGTGCGCGACACCTACGCCGAGCAAGCCCGCGGTCTTATGGACGGAGGGTGCGACCTGTTGCTCGTCGAGACGATCTTCGACACGCTGAACGCCAAGGCGGCGATCGTCGCGATCCAGGAGGTGTTCGACGAGCGGGGCGTCGCGCTTCCGATCATGCTGTCGGTGACGCTCACGGACCGCAGCGGACGGACGCTATCGGGTCAGACGCTTGAGGCGTTCTGGACGTCCGTGGCGCACGCCCGCCCGTTCTCGGTCGGGATCAACTGTGCGCTGGGAGCACGCGAGATGCGTCCGTATCTGTCGGAGCTATCGCGGATCGCCGACGTCTATGTCACCTGTTATCCAAACGCCGGTCTCCCGAACGCGTTTGGTGAATACGACCAACACGCCGAGGAAACAGGTGCGCTGTTGGGTGAGTTCGCCACGAGCGGGTTCGTTAACATGCTTGGCGGATGTTGCGGCACAACCCCCGATCACATTCGTGCTGTCGACCGGACGGTGGCAGGGGTTCCACCGCGCCGGGTCCCGTCGATCCGTGAACGGTTCTCCACCTTCAGTGGTCTCGAGCCGCTGACGATCAGACCAGACAGCAACTTCATCATGATCGGGGAGCGAACCAACGTCACTGGGTCGCGGACGTTTGCCCGGCTAATCAAGACGGGTGACCTCACCGGTGCGTCCGCCGTAGCTCTGGATCAGGTGCGGGGTGGCGCCAACATCGTCGACATCAACATGGACGAAGCGATGCTCGATTCCGAGCAGGCAATGACGAAATTTTTAAACCTGCTAGCTACCGAGCCGGAGGCGGCGCGTGTGCCGTTCATGATCGATAGCTCGCGCTGGTCGGTGATCGAGGCTGGGCTCAAGTGCGTGCAGGGGAAGGCGATCGTTAACTCGATTAGTCTCAAGGAGGGTGAGGAAGACTTCCTCGCGAAGGCGAGACACATCCGGCGTTACGGGGCCGGGATGGTGGTCATGGCCTTCGACGAGGAGGGACAAGCCGATACCACCGCTCGCAAGGTTGAGATTTGCACCCGGGCGTATCAGTTGCTCACCACGCAGGCCGCTGTCGATCCGCATGACATTATCTTCGACCCGAATATTCTGGCTATCGCGACAGGGATCGAGGCCCACAACGAGTACGCCCTCAACTTCATTGAAGCGGTGCGAGCCATCAAGGAGGCGTGTCCCCACGCGAAGGTCAGCGGTGGGGTCAGCAATCTGTCGTTCTCGTTTCGTGGCAACGACGTGGTTCGAGAAGCGATGCACTCGGCGTTTCTGTATCGCGCAGTCGAGGCCGGTATGGACATGGGGATCGTCAACGCCGGTCAGCTGGTGGTCTACTCAGATATCCCGGACGAGCTACTGATCCGGGTGGAGGACATCATCTTTAATCGTCGGGCTGACGCCACCGAACGGATGGTGGATTTTGCCGACACCGTCAGAGGTAGCGGCAAGAAGCGCGAGGTCGACGACACGTGGCGTCAGCAGGATGTCGAGAAGCGTCTGAGCTACGCGCTCGTGCGAGGGTTCGTCGATTTCATCGAGTCCGACGTCGAAGAGGCGAGGCAACGCTTGGGAGCGCCTCTACGGGTCATCGAAGGACCGTTGATGGACGGAATGAAGGTGGTCGGCGATCTGTTTGGGTCGGGCAAGATGTTCTTACCCCAAGTCGTCAAGAGTGCTCGCGCTATGAAGAAAGCCGTCAGGTATCTCCAGCCGTTTATGGAGGCTGACCAGGACGGCGGCCCGGTGGCACGTGGCAAGATCGTCATGGCGACCGTCAAGGGGGATGTCCACGACATCGGAAAGAACATCGTCGGGGTCATCTTGCAGTGTAACAACTACGAGGTCATCGATTTGGGAGTCATGGTGCCGTGCGACACGATCCTCGATGCCGTTCGGGACGAGGAGGCTGATATTGTCGGATTAAGCGGTCTGATTACGCCGTCACTCGATGAGATGCGATTTGTCGGGAGGGAGATGAGGCGTCGTGGCCTCGATCTCCCGTTGTTGATTGGCGGAGCGACCACGAGCCGTCAGCACACGGCGGTAAAGATCGCCCCCGAGTACGATGGCAGCACGGTGCATGTTGCCGACGCCTCGCGGGTGATCAATGTCGTCTCGCGTCTTCTCTCCTCCGACCAGCGAGAGGCGTTCGATGGCGCGAACCAGAGGGATCAAAGCCAGCTCCGCGAACAGTACTTGGGTCGTCAGAAGCGAGTGCTTCGTCCCTACGCCGAGGCGGTTGAACAGCGTTTTTCCGTGCCGTGGGGAGAGACCTTGATCCCCGAGCCGTCGTTCACAGGCCGTCGTGAGGTGACGGTCGGTCTGGACGAACTGACTCCGTACATCGACTGGACGTTCTTTTTTGCCGCCTGGGAGCTGAAGGGGAAGTATCCGGCCATCCTGGAGCACCCCACCAAGGGCGAGGCGGCGCGCGAGCTATTCGACAACGTGCAGTCGTTACTGAACCGGATCACCCAAGAGCGGTCGCTGACGGCCCGGGGCGTCTACGGGTTCTGGCCGGCGCACAGTGAGATCGACGACATCGTTGTGTATCGTCCGTCAGTTGAGGGTAGCGCGGACCCTCTCGAGGAGCTGGTCCGCTTCAACATGCTGAGACAGCAGGACTTATTGGGCGATCGGCCCAGCTGGTCACTCGCAGATCTAATAGCCCCGTCCGCCACTGGACGATGCGACTACCTGGGCGCGTTCGCCGTGACCACAGGGATCGGCGCCGATGTTTTGGTCGAGGCGTACGAGCGCGACCATGACGATTACCACGCGATCATGGTGAAGGCGTTAGCGGATCGGCTGGCCGAGGCGTTTGCGGAGTACTTACACGCACGCGTCAGACGCGAGTGGGGCTATGCGACGAACGAGGACCTTGGTTCCGACGATCTCATCGCCGAGCGGTATCGCGGAATCCGGCCCGCCTTCGGCTATCCCGCCTGCCCGGATCATAGCGAGAAGTTCAAGTTGTTCGATTTGCTCGATGCAGACTCGATCGGGATTAGCCTGACCGAGACCGCGGCGATGCTACCGGCGTCGAGCGTCAGCGGTCTGTACTTTGCACACTCAAAGGCTCGGTACTTTACCGTGGGACGTCTGGGATTGGACCAGGTTGAACAATATGCGGTGCGGAAGGGGGTTGATGTCATCACGGTCGAGCGCTGGCTCGGATCCAACCTGGCCTATGAGCCGACCGGCTCAAGGGGCGGAGAGGAATAAGGTAGGCGATCGACAATAGGAGTGCCTTGGAATATCACATTCGCCAGTACGGCTTGCAAGAGGGTGCGCTCGAGATTGAATACATCGAGGAGTACTTCGGTGAGTACAAGCGTCGGAAACGGGCCTCCGAGATCATCAATCGGCTGATCGATCGGGATCACCAAATCCTCATGGCTGAGGCGTCCCTCGCTGACGATCCTGCGACCATCGTACCGGTGGCCTATAAAGTGTCCCATGCGATCCACTTGAATGAGACCGACCCCAAGCTGGTCGACCTCGCTTCCAGGCTTGAAGGGTGCATCGAGCTTTCCGATCGGAAAGTTCTGTACAGCTGGATCGGCGGTACCCGGCGCGATTGGCGCGGACAGGGGTTCTTCCGTGCGCTCACCGATGAACAGGAAGCCTGGGCCCTCGACAACGGTTTCGACGAAATCCTGGTCAAAACAAAGAACCGGTTCTACGACATGCGAAGTACGCTCGACCATTTAGAATTCAACGTCGTCAAGCTCGAGCGGAGCGACCACGACAGACGGGAATCGAAGGTCTACCTGAGTAAGCAGCTTGGACTCGAGGTGGTTGACCGTCATCGGAGTAAGCGCTTGGTCGTGCCGTAGGGTTGAACTCAAAGCCATCGAAGCGAGCCCTTCTCGTGAAACCCATTTGGATCGAGACGATCGACGATCCACGTATCGCTGATTTTAAACACATTCCAGATCCGGTCCGACTTCGAGCGGGAGGTGCGTTCGTGACCGAGGGGCGTCTTGCGGTCCGCCGGTTGATCGCCAACAGTCGGTTTCGCGTGCGGGCGATCCTTGTCACGCCGGCCGCGTTCGGGTCGTTGCGTGGTATCCCCGGTCTCGAGGTGGACGCTCCTCCCGTCTATGTAGCCAGCCGAATTCTGATCAAGAAAATCGGTGGCTACGACTTTCATCAGGGCTGCCTTGCTCTCGCCGAGCGGCCCGAGCCAGAGACGCTCGCGGCGGTACTAGGCAACCGCCGTTCTCGCCGACCGATTGTTGTCCTGGAACAGGTTGGTAATCCCGACAACGTGGGTGGAATCTTTCGCAATGCGGCTGCCTTTGGAGCCGCCGGAGTGTTACTGAGCCCGGGGTGTTGTGACCCTTTGTATCGCAAGGCCGTCCGCACGTCGATCGCTACGAGTTTGCAGATTCCGTTCGCTGTCGTCGACGATTGGCCCGGCGGGCTCGACGTGGTCCGTCGTCAGGGCTACGAGCTGGTCGCTCTTACGCCAGATGGTCAGGTAACCTGTCTGGAGCACCATAATTTTTTTGAGAATGGTCGGAGCGTCGCCTTGATCCTAGGAAATGAAGGTGACGGACTGTCCCCGGAGGTGTTGGCGGCCGCGGATGCCACGGTGCGAATCTCGCTCGATCCGACGGTCGACTCGCTGAATGTGGCGACGACCGCAGCGATCGTTCTTTACCATATCCGAAGTTTCAACGAAGAGCTTGCACGGCCTGATACCGGAAGCAGCCGACGAGGTGGTCGTTGACCATTCCGATCGACTGCATGAGGGCGTAGCAGATGGTTGACCCAACGAAGCTGAACCCGCGGCGTTTAAGGTCGGTGCTCATCGCGTCTGATTCAGGTGTGTTCGTCGGGATCTGTTTCATCTGGGTCCACGAGTTCTGCCTAGGCGCACCATCCACAAATTGCCAGATGTAGCGGTCGAACGATCCGAATTCTGTCTGCACGGCGAGAAACGCCCTGGCATTCTTGATGGTCGATTCAATCTTGAGACGGTTCCGGACAATTCCGGTATTCGCAAGAAGACGCTGGCGTTTTCTCGAGTCGTAACGCGCAATCATACCGGGGTCGAATCCAGAGAAGGCGCGACGATAGCAATCTCTCTTTTTGAGAATCGTGATCCAGCTGAGGCCGGCCTGTGCGCCTTCGAGAGTCAGCATTTCAAACAGCTTCTTGTCATCGTGCGTGGGGACACCCCACTCGTCATCGTGATAGGGCACGTAATAGACCGGATCGGAGTCGCCCCACGGACATCGAGTTTGAAAGCTTGCCATAATATCTTCGGATGATACCCTTGACACGCAGAGGCTTTCGACTGCACCTCCCGCTCGTGTGGCTCTTGTCCTTGATATCCCTTTCAGTGGTTGCGCAGGATCCTGAGCCGTCGGCGCTGTTCGTGACGCCGCTGTCGCTCGAGAAAATGACCGGGAAACAGGCCGTGCTCGAGACCGACCTGGGCACGATCGTCATTGACCTTCTGCCGAGTTTGGCGCCACATCACGTCGGATTACTGATGGAGCTTGCTGAGACGGGCGAGTACGACGGAACAACGTTTCACCGTATGGTCCGACACGGAATCATTCAGGGTGGGGACCCTCTGACCAAAGATCCCGAGCAAGGCGCTCGCTACGGTCAGGGTGGTCTTGAGCGGGTTGGCGACGAATTGAGCGGCGAGCCTCATACTCGTGGAGCCGTGGCAGCCATTGTTGTCCCGGGACGCCCCGACAGCGGTGGCTCACAGTTCTTTATCGCGGTCGTCGACCAGCCGGCGCTCAACGGCCAGTACACTATCTGGGGCCGGGTGGCAGAAGGGATGGATGTAGTCACCGCGATCTCAGAGACGCCCGTCGACCCCGACGGTCGCGCTGCCGAGCGAGTCACCCTTCACAGCGTCGCGATCCGAGACATACCCTCACCCGAGCCGCTGCCCTTCTCGACCGAGACCGCCGAAGCGCTGGCGGCGTATGGGGTGGTGATCGAGACGGACGTCGGTCCGATCACCGTCGAGCTATATCCAGACCGGGCTCCCAACCACGTACGAAATTTTCTCCGTCTGGCAGCGGCGGGTGTCTACGACGGGATATCGTTTCATCGCGTCGTGCCAGGTTTCGTGATTCAAACCGGTTACATGCCGAGCCGGCGTGACCCGCTGACCGAGCGGCAGCAGCGTCTAGTGCAGGCCCTGGAGCCTGAATTCAACGACACGCGCCACGTACGTGGGACTCTCTCCATGGCGCGCGGTGAAGACCTGGCCAGCGCGTCGACTTCTTTTTTTATTTGCACCGATGTGGCCACGGAGCTAGACGACCAATACACCGCATTTGGTGGGGTGGTCGACGGTCTAGATGTCGTGTCCTTGATCGAATCGGTCCCGACCGATGGAGAGCGGCCTATCAATCGTGTTGAAGTCACGACAGTTCGGATCATCAGGCGGTAGGCGAACCGGATGGGCCGAGACGGCTCTCACTACACTAGCTGACGAGGAGACGGCGAACGAGGCTCACATAGTGGTCGACGGACCTCAACATTTCAGAGATACTGACATGTTCTTCGTCGGTGTGGGCGACCAGCACCGAGCCTGGACCGAACAATAGCGGCCTCCCCCATGCCGACAGGAACGGGATGTCGGTGGTGTACGGAAAGACTTCCGTGGCGAAGTCTGGGACGGTCTCCAGAACGACCGGTGGCACTTCGACTACGTCCTCGATGTCGACTGCCGAGGTGAGTGGCTCGAGAGCGGTCCGTACCTCGGCGGCACTCCCGACGGTTCGGAAGTTTACTTCGGCCTCGGCGCCTGGAGGGACTACATTCGGGGCCAGACCACCCGACATCAATCCAATCGTGTAGTAGGTTCGGCCCAACCTGGAGTCGTCTGGTAACGGGAGTGTGCGGAGCTGCACAAGCACGTCAAGGAGCTTCTCGATTGCTGACTCGCCCAGTTCCGGATGCGAGGAATGAGACGCCCGACCGCGGGCCACAAGCCTTACTCGGTATACGCCGCGGGTGGCTGCGCCCAAACGGCTGTCGGTCGGTTCGCCGTTGATCAGATACCGCGATCCCAGTGTCCTAGTATTCGCGGCACGGGCACCTTGGCTCCCACGCTCTTCACCGACCACCACAAGCAGGGCAACTCGGCGTTCGCCCTCCGCACGGAGTCGTTCGAGTGCCGCCAGCTGGGCGGCAAGAATACCCTTGGCGTCACACGCGCCTCGGCCGTAGAGCAGGTCATCTTCTTCACGGCTTGGAAAGAACGGAGGCACACAATCTATGTGGGTCGACAACACCACATCGGGCGGATCTAGCATGGCGATGACGTTGAACCTGTCGTCGGCAACTGGCTGTTCGGTGACGTTGTAGCCGCGGTCCCGAAGCCATCCAGACAGCCATCGGGAGGCTTCGGCTTCACGGCCCGATGTCGAGTCGATGTCAATCAGGGCGCGAGCGAGGCCGACGATGTCTACCGGATCCATGCCTCGAGCTCGGTGCGAGTGTCTGTGTGGTCGTCCCGATACTTAATAATAATAGGGGTGGCCAGCGAGATGCCCCAATCGCTACCTGGTGACGTGGTGACCGCGCGTGCTCCAGGCACGACGACGGCGCCTTCGGGGATCACGGTGGGTACTCCGGGCTGCGACGCGATGAGCTCGCCTCGTGGTAGATCGAAGATCGGTGTTGAACCGGTAAGCACCGTTCCTGCGCCGATCACGGCCCGACGACGCACCACTGTACCTTCGTACAGTCCTGTGTTACCACCGACCAAAGCGTCGTCTTCGACGATAACCGGCATGGCTCCGACCGGCTCCAGTACACCGCCAATCTGAGCTCCCGCGCTGACATGGACTCGCGCTCCGATCTGGGCACAGGAGCCCACCAGAGCATGCGAGTCGATCAAACTACCCGCACCGATATAGGCACCTATATTGATGTACATCGGCGGCATACAGATCACGCCTGGTCCGATGTAGGCTCCGTCTCTAATAGATGAGCCGCCCGGAACCAGACGGACACCAGATGCGGGATTCAGTGATTTGAGAGGGAGCGTGTCCTTGTCCAGATACGGCGCGGTGGCAGAAGGCGAAGGGTAGGCGACCGTGGTCCCGACCCGAAACCCGACGAGGATACCTTTTTTTACCCAGGTGTTGACGCTCCAGCCGGTTGCACTTGAGTCGTTAGGCTCGGCCGCTCGGACACGTCCAGCCGAGAGTTCGTGGCGTAGCTGTGCGAACGTCTCACGAGCTTGGTCCCGGTCGGCATTGGGACCAAGCTCGTAGAGTCGATCAATTGTTTGGGCGAGCTCTGACATAGTCACATCACGTTTCCGAAGATACTGGTCCATCCGAAGAGGCCTTCCTGGGGTCACCATTGAGTAGCCCGAGGTCCCGAAGCACCTCGGCAATGCGCTGACGGGAAGGTTCCTGAGGCGCCACGAGAGGAAGACGGTAGTAAGCGCTCATCAAGCCCATTTCCGCCAGCGCCGCCTTGACCGGGATCGGATTCGATTCCACAAAGTTGATCTGCATCAGAGGAAAGAGTCGTTCGTGCGTCGCCCGTGCTGCCAGAAAATCACCAGCGAGCGCGGCATCGAGCAGCTCGACCATTTCCGAAGGCACCTCATTGGAGGCGACCGAGATGACGCCGACCGCACCCATCGCGACCATTGCAAGCGTGTATGCATCGTCGCCAGAAAGTACGCTGAAGTTATCAGTCATGCCGCGACAGACCTGACACATCTGCTCAAAATCACCCGATGCCTCCTTAACACCGACGATGTTTGGAACAGACGCAAGCCGTGTCAAGACTTCCGGAGTGATATTGGTTCCGGTTCGACCTGGCACGTTGTATACGACGATCGAACAATCAACGCTTTCAGCCACGGTACAAAAGTGGCGATAGAGGCCCTCTGGGGAGGGCTTGTTGTAGTACGGCGTTACCGACAAGATGCCGTCGGCTCCCGCCCGAACCATCTCCTTGGCCAGCGTGGCGACCGCAGTCGTGTTGTTGCCTCCGGCACCGCCGAGAACAGGAACTTTGCCCGCAGCCTCGGCGGCGACGAGTTCGACGACGCGAAGCTTCTCTTTGTGCGACAGTGTCGGACTCTCTCCGGTCGTCCCACATGGGACGAGGAAGTGGACCCCGCCATCAATCTGCCGCTTGGCGAGGCGACGGATGGCGGGCTCGTCGAGGTCTCCAGTTTCGGTGAACGGAGTGACCAGCGCCGTGCCACAGCCTGACCAGCGTGTCTTCATCGGTGTTCTATTCCTTTTGTTCGTCGAGGCCGAGTACGTCACGCATCGTGAACCAGCCCTGCCGTTCCTTGACCCATCGGGCCGCCTCGAGTGCGCCGCGGGCAAAGGTCGACCGGTTTCGGGTCGTGTGCGTCAGTGTGATCGTTTCAAATGGTCCGTCGAATCCGACTGTATGGGTGCCAGGGATCGAGCCGACTCTAGTCGAGGCGACATCGATCGCTGCAGCATAGTCGGACGCTTGCATGGCTGCCTCGAGAGCTAGGGCGGTGCCTGACGGAGTATCCACCTTGGCCGCGTGGTGTGACTCGTGGATCCATGCATCGAAGTCGTCGTGGTATCGCAGTAGGGACGAAGCTCGTTCGACGATGCCCTGAAACAGGTTGACGCCGACGGAAAAATTGGCGGCCACCACCACACCGATTCCGGCGTTTTCCACCACCTCCCGCATGGCTGCCTGTTGATTGTTCCAGCCGGTTGTTCCAATCACCGCGTTCACCCCGGCGGCTGCCAGACGCGGGAGATTGACGAGCGTCGAGGCTGCTGTAGAAAAGTCGATCGCGACATCGATATCCTGAAGCAATTCCGCCGTCATCCCAACGCCAGAGGCGTTGTTGTGGATATCAAGCCGTTCCACTATCGTGCAATCGCATCGAGCGGACAGGACGTCGATTTCCTTTCCCATACGACCGTACCCGACGATTAAGATGCGGAGGCTCATGGTCTTTTCTGTCTTCGGTCAGAGTTGGGTCTGATGCGCCAGCAAAGACCGTGACAGTATAGGCCACGTTGGTAAGAAGTCATTTAGGTGACGTTATAATCGTAGTTCCCTGGGAGAACAATTAGCGTCAGGGGGGGTATGAACGATGGCAATTGACAAAGTCGGACGAAACGATCCTTGCCCGTGTGGAAGCGGACTCAAGTACAAGCAGTGCTGCGAGCGCAAGCGGGAGCAGATGTCGCGCACGAGCCTCTTCGCGATTGCCAGTGTCGTCGTGGCGATGGCCGCAGTGCTTGTTTACAGCTTCACAGCTGAGCGCGGGTCGGCATCTCGACAGGTGTGGGATCCTGTCCACGGACACTACCACAGTGTTCCCTGATGGCTGGTTGGGCGCCGCCTATGGGGCCTTGAGCTTCTTCATGCTCCGCTCTCGAAGATATCGTGAACTTAGCGGGTAACGTTGCGATAGTCACTCACAGAGCCTCGCTAGCAGGTTGCGGGTCACCGTCCTTGAATGCTAGATCGACATGACGTGCTACTGCCGCCCCCGGATGGCGCTGAGTGCTGCTTGAGACTAGGCTCGACAACGACGAGTGCAAGTTCTTGGAAGAATGCTGCACTTCTCACATAGTGCTGGGGCACTCCTACGGCAAGCGGAGCGTCATGCGGACATAGGCCTGGTGCGGTAGACGTTTTTGGTTCAACCTATTCCTCAGTTTCAAGAAAGGCAGACCCTCGATCGCTGTTCGAGGGCCTGCCGGTCAATCGCGGTTAGCCTAGATGCCAGATTCCTTGACTGTCTTGATGATGGCCGAAGCGACTTTGTAGGGGTCTGCGTTCGACGCGGGGCGACGATCCTCAAGACGTCCCTTCCAGCCGTCGTCTTTCGTTCCGACTGGTATGCGAATCGATGCCCCGCGGTCAGAAAGACCGTAGCTGAACGAGTCGAGACGTTCGGTCTCATGGGCACCCGTGAGGCGAAGATCGTTGTAAGCTCCGTAGACTTCGATATGCCGAGAGATCTGCTTCTTGAAGGCCTCGCAGATCTTGTTGAATGTTTCTTCCTTACCGCAAGTCCGCATCAACCCGTTGGAGAAGTTGGCGTGCATGCCCGATCCGTTCCAGTCTGTGTCGCCCAGCGGTTTC
>Ga0310120_10000073_pt1 | contig 72330 bp, 49 predicted proteins | sample CB27_AW_983_MG_FD_203506 | JGI IMG/M metagenome (GOLD analysis project Ga0310120, IMG submission 203506) | Marine microbial communities from Western Arctic Ocean, Canada - CB27_AW_983 | ecosystem: Environmental > Aquatic > Marine > Oceanic | place: Canada: Western Arctic Ocean | collected...
GTCGGGGCCGAGGCCCTGGCGGCCAAGCACTTTTCCGAGAACTTCGATGACCGCAAACTGACTTCGCGGATCAAGTTCTCGTCCGAGACGGCCGAAGTGGCCGTGCACCGCCGCGAGCCGGCCGGGGGGTTCGATGCCCGCGGCTGCGAACGAGTGGTGGTGCGGACCCGGCGGTTGGGGACATCGGTTTCGTGGGAGCAGGAGATTCCGGCGTCGCGGGTGATCGATGACCTGCGGGTGACCGTGTCGGTCTGGAGTCGCTCGAGGGGCCTGCAGCTTGCCGTTCGTGTCGTGTTCCCACACGAGGTCGATCCCACGACCGGCCGGATGTTGACCGACCTGGTTCCCGGTCCGCAGGTGACGCGGGCGGGTCGCTGGCAGCAACTGTCGTTGACGGAACTTCCCGGGCGTCTGCGTGAACGCCTGGTGTTGCTGCGGGCCCGGCTGAAGCGGCCGGGCCTGACGGCGCGAGACGCCTACGTTGACCGGGTCGTGCTGCGGATCGAACCCGATCCGGGCGCGACCGAGTGGCAGATCGACGATCTGCGGGTGGGGCCGATCGTGCCACCGCGGATGCGGGTGATGGCCGCGGTGGCTGCCGCGTCGGAGCGCGAACCGGTCTCGCGGCCGCGATCGCCCGCTGTCGTCCAACTCGATCGCCTCCTGGTCGACGGTTCTCCCTTCCTGCCACGGGTGGTGACCTACCACGGCGAGTCGCCCGCGGTACTCAGGGCGGCCGGGGCGAACCTGGTGCTGGTACCCGATTACCGTGATCGCGAGTTGATCTCTCGGTTACGTGAGGCGGGCCTGTGGGCGATGGCCGCTCCACCACGACCTCCCACCGTCGGCGGGGCGGTGGTCGATGCCGCCACCGCGGCCCTGGTGCCGATCGGGTCCGAGTCGGATGGGGTGCTGTGCTGGTACCTGGAACCACACTCGGTGGTCTCGGCGGGCCTGGTCACCGAGGATGAGATCCGGAGGTTGGGGTGGAACGCTCTGACGGGATGGGTCGATCAGGTGCGAATTGCCGACCGGAGAATGCGGCGACCGATCGTGGCTGATGTCGTCGGCTACGAACACGTCATCTCGCGACAGAGGTTGCTGCCGGCGATCAGCCGGGAGGTGATCCAGACGGGGTTGCCGTTGAAGCTCTACCAGCAGTGGCTCGGCGAGCGTCGTGACCTTGTCAGGCCGGGGGCCCTGGCGTGGAGTTGGGTCCGGGCCGATTCTCAATCGTTGACTGTCGAACCCGAGCAGATCGAGTTGCAGGTGCGGGCGGCGGTGGCGGCCGGATTTCGTGGCCTGGGCTTCCGGACCAGCGGGCCACTGGACGGCAACCGCCCCGCGGCCGCCGAACGCCTGCTGATGCTCGGGCTGATCAACCTCGAACTCGACCTGCTGGCACCGTTTCTGGCGACATCCAACCGGGTGGGCCGCTTGCCGGTGACCGTCGGTCTCCGCGTGGATCCCAACGATCCGTCAATCCGGACCACCTCGGTCTCCAGCCGCCAGGCGTCGTCTGCCGACCGTCTTCGGCGACGCAGACGGGTGGTGGCGACCAACCCGACCGCAACGTCCGACCCGATCGCTCCACGCATCGATCGGCGGGTTCAGGCGGTGCTGTTCAGTACCGGATACGGGCGGTTGTTGATGACATCGTGGGTTGGCGACAGCGACCAGTTCGTTCCCGGGCAGATGGCCCTGTCCGACGTGTCGCTGGTGGTGCCCGGTGGAGGGGAGACGGCCACGGCCTGGGAGGTGACGACGACGGGGCTGCGGAGCGTGCCGACACGGCGTGTGGCCGGTGGCGTCGCGCTGAGGCTGGACCGTTTCGACCGTGGGGCCAACATCGTGTTCACCTCCGACCCCGAGCTGGTCTCGATGCTCCGCCGACGGATCGCCAAAATCTCCGGCCGTGCCGCACGGATGGCCCTGAAACTGGCCCAGGCCCGTCTCGAGCGGGTTCGCGACGTCGACCGCGTGCTGGGCAAGATGGGACACCCGCAGCCGGACGCCCGGCGGCTGGTGACGCTTGCGGCCGACTACCTGGCCCGGGCCGCCGCCGCGCTCGACCAGGGCGCCCTGGACGCGTCCCGGCGTTACAGCGACGTGACCCTGCAGACTCTGAGAATCCTTCAGCGGGCCCACTGGGAACAGGCCGTGCGTGAAACGGCCTCACCGGTGGCCAGCACGTGGTCTCGTTGTTTCCAGACCCTGCCCCGTCACTGGGAACTGGTCACCTCGATCCGGTCAGCCCGCACTGCTCCGGAACCCAGGCTCCTCGGGGGCGACTTCGAGGATCTCGAGCAGATGGTCCGGTCAGGTTGGAGCAGCCGGCGGGCGGAAATCGCGGGGATGACGATGACCGCGGAAGTCTACCGTGGGAGCCGAGGGCGTGAGGGGGTGCGCGGGAGTTGTCTCAGGCTGCTGGCTCAACCCGACCTGCGAGCGGCCGTGCCGACCCGGTTGCCCTGGCACACGGTGATCGTCGATTCTCCGCCGGTTCCGGTGGCTGCCGGCGACGTGGTCCGCATCAGCGGCAGGGTCCGGCTGGTTTCGGCCCGCCCCGGGTCGCTCGATGGCGGTGTGATCGAGGACACGCTGGGAGGTCCGGGGGCCGGCCTGCACTGTCGACGTCCCGGCGGCTGGCGGCGGTTCGAATTGCTCAGGCGAGTTGAGCGGGACGAGGACATGCGGGTGCGGGTGGCTCTGGAAGGCGTGGGCGAGTTGCGGGTCGATGACCTGCAGGTCGAGGTTTTTGCCGGCGGGTTGGCAGTGCCGCGGCGATCGCCTACAGTCGAAGCCCGCGTGAAACCGGCCACGCGGCCCGTCCGGGTGCTCCGCTGATTCGGCCCGATTTCCGTCGTTTTCCTCCAATGGATGGACTCCGATGCCCGTCGCCACGCCCGCGCAGTACGCCGCGATGCTCGACGCTGCTCAGCAGGGCGACTATGCCTTTCCGGCGATCAACGTCACCTCGCTGGTCACCATCAACGCCGCACTGAAGGCGTTTGTCGACAAGCGGTCCGACGGCATCATCCAGGTCTCGCTGGGAGCCGGCGCGTTCGCCTCCGGCCTCAATCTCGCCGACAACGTGCTCGGTGCGATCGTGCTGGCCGAGGCGACTCACCGGCTTGCCGATCGCTACGACATCTTCGTCGGGCTCCACACGGATCACTGCCAGCCCGACAAGGTCGATTCGTTTCTCAGGCCGCTGATCGCCGCGACAGCACAGCGGCGCGAGGCGGGGCACGGCAACCTGTTCCAGTCGCACATGCTGGACGCCTCGGAACTGTCGCTCGAAGAGAACATGGCGTTGTCGCGGGACGTGCTGGTCGAGTGTGCGGCCCAGGAGATCATTCTCGAGGTGGAGGCCGGAGTGGTTGGTGGCGAGGAGGACGGGATCGACAACACCGACGCGCCGGCCGAAAAGCTCTACACCTCCTCCGAAGACATGCTCTACGTTCACCAACAACTCGACGGTCTCGGCCGCTACATGTTCGCGGCGACTTTCGGCAACGTGCATGGCCACTACAAGCCAGGTGTTGTTCAACTGCGGCCGGACATCCTCCGCGACGGCCAGGCGGCGGTTATCGCCGAACACGGTGACGGCGCCCGGTTCGATCTGGTCTTCCACGGCGGATCGGGGACTCCGGTCGACCGGATCCGCGAGACGCTCGAGTACGGTGTGGTCAAGATGAACATCGACACCGACACCCAGTACGCCTTCACCCGCCCGGTGGTCGATCATCTGTTGAAGAACTACGACGGCGTGTTGAAGATCGACGGCGAGATCGGTGTCAAGAAGGCCTACGATCCCCGGAGTTACCTGAAGGCGGCGGAGGCGGGCGTGGCCGACCGGCTGGCGGCCGCCTGCGATGACCTGCTCTCGAGCGGCAAGACACTCGCCGGCGGCAACTAGTTCGAGTCGTCGTTGGCCATCCGGGGATGAAGCCGTTGCGACTTCGGTACGCCGGCCAGACGGGCCACCAGCAACTGAGTGCGGCCGTCGGCGGTGGTGAAGAACCGGTGGCCGATCGATTCGGTTGAACCCGTCCCGGTGGAGCTCACCACGGCCATCTCGCCCTCGGTCAAGTCGACGGTGAACCTCAGTCCGTACAAGGGGATAATCTCCTGGCGGGTTCGCAGTCCCCAGCCGGCCACGGTCGCCGTCGGCTGCAGCCGATGCCGACCGTGGTGCACCTCGGGCAGACAATCCAGTTGCACCCAACCCTCGCGCAGTTGCCGGACCCGGATCTTCAACAGGTACCTCACGTTGTGGAGTGTTTTGGTCGCATCGTCCCCGTCAACCGCCAGCATCTCGGTGGCGAACGGTTCATCGTGCAGCACCACCTCGGTGTCGCCTCCGTCCTGCAGGAAGACTCGCCAGCCGTTCAGGTCACGGCGGGGTGGTTGGCCGGTCGGGCTGTCCGTGTCGTGTTCGGGGGCCGAAAGACCGAGCAGTTCTTCCAGCGGTGGTGGCGGTGTGGCGCCGACCTGGCCGACCCGCAGTCCCCGGTCGGCCAGGGCGGCCCGCATCGATGCCGGTCGTCGTCCGATCGTGTCGAGTCGATCCCAGAGCGATTCGCCCATCAGGGGGTCGCCTGCCGGACGACGGATCTTCACGAACTCCAACTGGATCACGTTGCGCCCGGTTCCCAGCCTCTGCCATCTCAGGCCGATTCGGTCGAGTTTCTCGCCGTTCTGACCGGTCAACATCCGGCATCCCGGGATCGTGGAAACGACCACGGCCCAGAGAATCACCGACAACAGGACTGACCTGTCAACGTGGTGGCTCGGCGAGAAGGGCATCGGGACGATCCGGGAGAACGCGACGGGGGGGTCGCGGGTGAGAACTGCGGCGGGAGTCTAGGAGAGGGGTCTGACGAGTGTCAATCCGGTCTGGAATCACTCGCGTTGTCACGATTCGGGCCGACCGCTATCATGCTCGCGGCACGTCGATCGTGGCGGTGAAATGGGGCGTCGGATCGCCTTCCGTCCGGACGTTTGCCGTATTGCTGCCTCAGTCTGTCGCCGGGGACCAACTATGCGGGTCGGGATCGGCCACGACACCCACCGTCTCGAAGCGGGACGACCGCTCTGGATCGGGGGTGTCCAGGTGCCCAGCGAACATGGAGCGGTTGGGCACAGTGATGCCGACGTGCTGCTTCACGCCGTCACCGATGCCCTGCTGGGTTCGGGTGGACTCGGTGACATCGGCCAGTGGTTTCCCGACACCGATCCGCAGTTCGCCGGTGCCGACAGCGGCCGGTTTGTCGAAACCGTCCGCGATGAACTGGCCAGCCGCGGCCTGGCCGTCGTCAATCTCGACGTGACTGTCTTCGCCGAATCTCCCCGCCTGGCCGGGTTCGCCTCGGCGATTCGTGAACGGTTGGCGACCCTGCTCGGAACCGACATCGACCGGATCAACTTCAAGGCCAAGACGGGTGAGGGGGTCGGGCCGGTGGGGCGGGGTGAGGCGATCGAGGCGGTGGCGGCGGTGCTGGTGGACGGACCTGGAGCCGACCAGGGGGCAAGCGAAACGACATGACGCTGCGAGTCTACAACTCGTTGACACGGACCAAGGAGCCGTTCGAGACGGTCGAGCCGGGGCGGGTGGGGATCTACCTGTGCGGCCCCACCGTCTACAAGCCCGCCCACATCGGTCACATGGTCGGGCCGGTGATCTTCGACACGATCAAGAGATACCTCGTCTACAACGGCTACGAGGTCTGTTACGTGATCAACATCACCGACATCGATGACAAGCTGATCAACCGGGCGGCCGAGGAGGGGACCGAGGTGGCCGAATTGGCCGAACGGATGACACGTGACTACCTCGAGAACCTGGCCACCATCGGGGTCGACGGCGTCGACCATTTCCCGAAGGCGACCGATCACATCGACGAGATGCAGTCGATGATCGGTCGCCTGATCGAGTCGGGGCATGCCTACGCGGTCGACGGTGATGTCTACTTCGAGGTGTCCACCGACGACGACTACGGCAAGCTCAGCGGGCGATCGGTCGACGAGACACTGGCCGGGACGCGGGTCCAGGCGAACCAGCGGAAGCGGCATCCGGCCGATTTCGCGTTGTGGAAGAAGTCCCGCGAGGGTGAGCCGGCGTGGGAGAGTCCCTGGGGATCGGGTCGGCCGGGGTGGCACATCGAGTGTTCGGCAATGAGCATCAAGCTGCTGGGTGAATCACTGGACATTCACGGCGGGGGGCTCGACCTGCTGTTCCCGCACCACGAAAACGAGCTCGCGCAGTCCGAGTCGTGCACCGGACAGTCCTTCGCGCGTTTCTGGCTGCACAACGGGTTGATGCAGTCGGGAACGGCCGCCGGCAAGGTCGGCGGAGAGCACGACCGGCACGGAGATCACCGGGACACCGACGATTCGACAATCGAGGATGAGTACGTACAGCAGGTGGCGGGCAAACTGGCCGGCTCGGCGGGAGCCGCCTCGGTCAAGGAACTCTTCGCGATCCACCACCCCGAAACCGTGAGGTTCTTCCTGCTGGGCACTCAATACCGCAGCCCGATCGAGTTGAGTGACGAGCAGATCGCCGATACGGAACGCAGCCTGCAGGGGTTCTACAGGCTGTTGGAGGCGTTCGAGAGGATCACCGGTGGATCGGCCTACGATCTTCCTGTGGGGGCCACGCGCGAGACGTCAGTCGAGGTTGACTCGGAGTTCGCGGCTTTCCGTGATCGTTTCCTGGATGCGATGGATGACGATTTCAACACCGGCGGGGCTGTGGGCGTGCTGTTCGAACTGCGGACGGCGATCAATGCGTTCATCGCCGGCCGCGGGCTGGACGATGGAGGGGAATCGACTGATGAGGGCGACATCGCGAGCGTGACGGCGGCGGTGACCCTGCTGCGGGAACTGGGTGGTCTGCTGGGTGTCTTCCGGCAGCCGCCGGCCCAGGTGGCCGGCGACGACGGTGACACCCTCGCCGACGAATTGATGGGGTTGCTGATGGATCTGCGAACCGAAGCCCGTTCGGCGAAGAATTTCGAGTTGTCCGATGTGATCCGCGATCGGCTGGCTGATCTCGGAATCACGATCGAGGACCGCAACGAACAGACATCATGGCGACGCGAATGACCCGATCCCGACCCGACTCATCGGATGCCGACCACGACGGCCAACGGGCTCACGTCGTGGGGGTCGATCCCGGATTGAACCGGACCGGGTACGCCGTGATGTCCCTGTCGGCACGGAAGCTGGTGCTGCACGAGGCGGGCGTGGTCCGTTCGACGTCGGGCCGGTCGTTGGCCGAACGTGTGGCCGAGATCGGGAACGGGGTTGCCGAAGTGCTCGGGGAATTCCGGCCGGTGGTGCTGGCGATCGAGCAGGTCTTTTCCCTGACCCGCAACCCGAAATCCGCTTTGCTGTTGGCTCACGCCCGAGGAGCGATCCTGATGACGGCCGTCGACGGTGGTGCCGAGGTCGTGCACTACACGCCGACGCAGATCAAGAAGCTGTTGACCGGAAGTGGAAAGGCCGACAAGGACCAGGTGGGACGGGTCGTCCAGGCCGAACTGGGACTCGATGCACCCCCGACCCCGCACGACGTGTCCGACGCCTGCGCGGTGGCGATCTGCCACCTGCACAGCCACCAGAACTTTGGCAGGAGACTCTCGGCGTGAGAACACGGATCAGCGGTCGCTTGAGCGAACTGGGTGACACCGAAGCGACGATCGACGTGGGGGCCTTCGCATACGCGGTCTACATTCCCGACTTCGTCCGCCGACAACTCCAGGGGCAGGAGGGACAGGAGATCAGTCTCAGGACGATCGAATATCTCGAGGGGAACCCTCAGAAGGGCCGCATGACCCCTCGGTTGATCGGGTTCACCAGCGATGCCGAACGCGAGTTCTTCGAACTGGTCTGTTCGGTTGACGGAGTCGGTGTCAAGAAGACGCTCAAGGCGATGGTTCGACCCGTGCGTGACGTGGCCGAGGCGATCGTCGAAAAGGACGCCGAGAGGTTGACGTTGCTGCCGGGCATCGGGCCGGCGGTTGCCGACCGGATCATCGCCAAGCTGCACCGCAAGATGACGCCATTTGCGCTGATGGTCGGCGGCGAGGTGGAAACGGGAACGGCCGAGACGAACCGGGATCTGATCGGCGAGGCGCTGCAGGCCCTGGTTGGCCTCGGGCACTCGACGGCGGACGCTCGCAGCAAGCTGGAGGCGGTCCTCGGGTCGGGACAGTCGTTCGATTCGGTCGAGGAGGTGCTCCGCGAGGTGTACCGCCAGCAGCGGGGCGACGGGTAGGCCGGAAACCGGTCTTCATCGGACGGTTTGACCGTCAAGTTGAGAAAAACCGTTTTTTCCCGCAGATCTTATCAAGTCCCCGCAGGCGGCGTGTCGATCCCATCCATATACGAGACGAGCCAAGATGGCGGCCGCCCGTCGGGGCGGTCACGGGGCAGGGAAGCCCCCGCTTTGTTGCTCGTCGAGTCATGGAGGACACGATGATGCGATCCCGGCTGAGGATCTTCACCGGCGAGGGCGATGTCGCGACGCTGCCGGAACCGGCCGTGAACATCTCCTTTGCGGAATTCACCCAGATTCTTACCGATGCCAGTCGCACGGATCGCACCTGGCTGCAGGACTTCGCCGAAGACGAGATCGGCGTGCCGCCCGATCTCTACGAAGTCCTCTGCGCCTGCCGCCATCTCCGACCCAGCGCCTGATGCCCGAAATGGCCTCCGGTCATGCACGCTCGATCTGGCAGGCGGGCGTCGACGCGGTCGATTCTGCCCGGCTTGTCAGCCAGGCGGTCAGTTGTGACGGAACGACGCTCGATGTCTGTGGCCGTCAGTACCAGCTGGAGACGCTCGAGCGACTGATCGTCGTCGGGGCGGGCAAAGCCGGAGCCGGGATGGCGGCGGCAGTGGAAGACTTGTTGCCGGCGGAGTTCCTGTCCGAACGGGTCAGTGGCTGGGTCAACGTCCCGGCCGACTGTGTCAGGCCGCTCGAGAAGATCCGGCTGCACGCGGCGCGACCGGCCGGGGTCAACGAGCCGACGGTCGAGGGGGTGGCGGGATCGAAGGCCATCCTGGGCCTGTTGAGTGAAGCCACGCCGGGAGACCTGGTCCTGGTCCTGATCTCCGGCGGCGGCAGTGCCTTGCTGCCGGCTCCGATCTCCGGCATCACGCTTGAGGACAAGCTGGCCGTCACTCGCCTGCTGATGCTCTCGGGCGCCACCATCAATCAGCTCAACTGCGTTCGCAAGCGGCTCAGTGCCGTCAAGGGCGGGGACCTGGCCCGGGCGGCCTCGGGGGCCGGAGCCGTCCAGGGCCTGTTGATCTCCGACGTCATCGGTGATCCACTCGATGTCATTGCCTCCGGACTGGCCGTCGCCGACAGCGGCACCGACACGATGGCCCTCGACGTGCTCAAACGGTTCGCGTCGCGGATCAACGATGTCCCCGAAGTCGTCTGGCGGTGTCTCGAGGCCCGAGCGGCCGACGACGATAACCAGAACGAGATGATCCCCGAAACGGTCACCAACCACGTGATCGGCAACAACCAGATGGCCGTGGCGGCGGCCAGTGCCCGGGCCGAGTCGCTGGGCTACAACGTCCATTCGCTTGGTTCGAGAAACCGCGGTGTGGCCCGAGAGGAGGGAGTGAGGATCCTGGAGTTGTGTCACGAGATCCAGTCGGGTGAGGGGCCGGTCGATGTGCCCGCCTGCGTGATTTCCGGGGGCGAGCCGGTGGTGAAGTTGAGCGAAACCGACCAGCCGCGGCGGGGCGGTCGGAACCAGGAACTGGTCCTCGCGGCGCTGGCCGAGGCGTGGGACAGCGGGCTGGATCGCCTGGTCATCCTCTCGGGCGGTACCGACGGCGAGGACGGTCCGACCGACGCGGCCGGGGCGATTGCAGACCAGGAACTGTGGCGGACGGTTCGCACACGCAAGCTTCACCCCGAACCGTTCCTGGCCATCAACGACTCGTACACCTACTTCGAGTCCACCGGCGGACTGCTGATGACCGGGCCGACCCACACCAATGTCATGGATCTCCGTGTCGCGCTGGTTCTGGCCTGAGTCCACCGGCCGTTCTTCCGGCCACTATCGATTCGGCAACTCGGTGTCGTTTCTGGTCCAGACGGTGTAGCGGAGCAGCAGTCCGCCGACGATCAGCCCGCCGCCGAGCCAGGTCACCGTCTCGGCGGTTTCCCAGCCGGCCAGCATGACCCAGACCGGCGTGAGGACCGGTTCCAGCAGGACGATCAGTGCGGCGTCCTGAACCGAGACGGATTTCAGTCCGCGGGTGAACAGCAGGTAGGGGATGGACATCTGGACGATGCCGAAGGCGGCCAGCAGCAGCCATTGTTCGAGTGACAACGAGGGAGGATGCCAGGCCAGCCACGGCAACAGCACCAGGCAACTCGTGGCCTGGTTGACCAGCACCAGGAAGACGGGTGATTCGTCCCGCAGGCGTCTCAGCGAAACAATCACCGCCGCGAACGCCAATCCGCTGGCGATGGCCAGCAGGTTGCCCGTGGTGGTCTGTTGGCCGCCGCTGCCGGCGACGATGACCACGATCCCGGCCATCGCCAACATGACCGCGACGAGATTGCCCCTGCGCCAGGTCTCGCCGAGCACCACCAGGCCCAGTACGAAAGACCACGGGGTCGCCGTGTACTGCAGAAACGCTGCGGCTGCGGCGGTGGTCAGGGTCATCGCCGTCAGGAACAGCACGTTCATCGCGGCGAATGCGGCGGCCATCGGGACCAGGCCCGGGCGGAAGCGGATCGCAGCGGGTCGGACAAACGGCACCAGGCAGGCTGCGGCGAACAGGGCTCTCAGGCATGCAAGTGTCGGTCCCGGAATCTCCCGCAGGGCGCCCGCCTTGACGAACAACCCGGTCGTACTCCACAGCACGGCCGCGGCCACCAGCAGCCAACGGCCGCGGGTCGCCGACACCGAACGGGACTCGTCGTGATGAACAGACATCGTTGCGGCGGATCATGGTATAAGGTCCTCGCCGTGTTTGAAACGTTCGACCACACCGCTGACCTCGGACTGAGGGTCACCGCCGGTGACCTCGACGAGTTGTTTGCCGAAGCGGCCCGCGGGTTGACCTCTCTGATCGTGGACGACCCGGAGACATTGAAGTCGGACCGCACGACGGAGTTGCGTGTCGAGGGCCACGACCTGGACCTGCTGCTGGTCGATCTGCTCGGCGAACTGCTGTTTCGTTTCGAGACCACCGGGTTTCTCGGTCGTGACTTCACCGCCGTTCACACGGCGGAGGGACTCGTTGTCGAGGCTCGCGGAGAGATGATCGAAGGCCAGCCACACCGGTTGGCTCGCGAGGTCAAGGCGGTCACCTACCATGGCCTGAAGGTCGAACGGCAGGACGGTCGATGGATGGCCGAGGTGATTGTCGACATCTGAACTCTGTTGGTGGTTCGATGACCAAGTCCGCGTTCCACGGTCCGCTCGAACGGGTCGACGACTGCCTGTGGCGGATTCCCCGGTCGTACAAGTCCGGGATGCGGGTCGACGGGTTGATCTTCGCCAGCGACGTGTTGATGGAACACATCCGGAGCGACCAGGCTTCCGAGCAGGTCGCCAACGTGGCGATGTTGCCGGGGATCCAGGTGGCCAGCCTGGCGATGCCCGACATCCACTGGGGTTACGGTTTCCCCATCGGCGGTGTCTGCGCGACCGACCCCGAGCGTGACGGGGTGATCTCCCCGGGCGGGGTCGGCTACGACATCAACTGCGGTGTGCGACTGATCCGTTCGACGATCCGCGAAGAAGACCTCAAACCGCAACTCGTACGGCTGGTCGACGAGTTGTTCGCGACGGTGCCGGCCGGTGCCGGCCGGAGCGGGCCGTTCCGGTTCAATCGGTCCGAGTTGAAGACATTGATGGCCCGGGGCCCCGCGGCGCTCGTCGAACGGGGCCTGGCGACCGACGACGACATCGAGATGACCGAGGCGGAGGGGTGCCTGGCGGGGGCCGAACCCGATCGCGTCAGCCAGAAGGCCCTGGCTCGAGGTGCCAACCAGTGTGGCACCCTGGGTTCCGGAAACCATTTCCTGGAGGTGCAGGTTGTCGAGGAGGTGGTCGACGGTGATGCCGCGGCGGCCCTGGGCCTGTTCGCCGGCCAGATCTGCGTGATGATCCACTCGGGCTCGCGGGGGCTGGGCTACCAGGTCTGCGACGACGCGTTGCGGGCCTTGCGCGGCGTGCCGGAGAAGTACGGGATCGTGCTGCCCGACCGGCAACTGGCGTGTGCCCCGGCGGACAGCCCCGAGGGGCGGGCCTACATCGGAGCGATGCGGGCGGCGGCCAATTACGCATGGTGCAATCGGCAACTGCTGATGCAACTGGCCCGCGAGGTCTTCTCGAAGGTGCTCGGGACGAGTTGGCAGCAGCTGGGGATGGAACTGGTCTACGACGTGGCCCACAACATCGCGAAGTTCGAGGAGCACGTGATCGAAGACGAGGCCCGGCGGGTGTGGGTCCATCGTAAGGGAGCGACCCGGGCGTTTCCCGCGGGGCATCTGGAGGTTCCCGAGCGGTACCGCGGGGTGGGGCAGCCGGTGCTGATCCCCGGTGACATGGGGCGAGCCAGTTGGGTGCTGGTCGGTCAACCAGGCAGCATGCGGCGTACGTTCGGGACCAGCTGTCACGGAGCGGGTCGGCGGATGAGCCGGACCAAGGCGGTGCGTCACGCCCAGGGACGACAGATCGATCGTGAACTGCTGGCGCGGGGCGTCGTGGCAAGGTCTCGCAGCCGACGGGGGCTGGCCGAGGAACAACCCGACGCGTACAAGGATGTCAACGAGGTGGTCGACGTGGTCGACTCGGCTGGACTTTCGCGAAAGGTTGCGCGAATGCGCCCGGTGGGGGTGATCAAGGGCTAGCAAACCGTTAGTTTGTAGCGGTAAGACGTTCGTGTCTGATCTCGGAGATCGTCGACGAGGGAGACCCTGATGGAGCCGTTGCCTGTCATTGCTGCCGGCTTTGGGCTGGTCGTGGGCGGCCTGTTGGCCTGGGCGATCCGTGGTCGGCAGTTGGGCCGCCAGCAGCAGGCTCACGCGGCCCGACGCCGGGAGTTCGAGGAAGATCTGGCTGCTCGAGAAGTACGGATCGCAACACTCGAGGTCGACCGTGACACGGTGCAGGCGGAGCTCGAACGGACACGCGACGCTATGGGCGAGACTGACCAGGCGTGGTCGCGAGACCGGGAAGTCTCCGCCGAGTCGCTGCAGAAGGCCGAGGCACGGGTCGACCAGTTGACGGCCGAACTCGGGCAGCTTCGTGAACAGCTTGGCCAGGCTCGCCGTGACATCGACCTGCAAAGACAGGTCGGCCAATCACTCGAGGAGCAACTTGCCGACGCGCAGCAACAGCTGGAGCTTTCCGGCGAGAAGCTGCAGGAGGTCAAAGGCAGGCTGGTCGCGGCTCAACACCAGCGGAAACGACTGGCCGAGCAGTTCGGTGTCGCCGATGACTCGTCGGAAAATGGCGGCAAGCCGGGCCGCCGCTGGCGGATCAACACGTTTTTCGAGAGCTAGGCGGACGTCAATTCGACCGCGGCTCCCAGGTCCAGCGTTCCCTCGTAGAGGGCCCTGCCGACGATGGCTCCGGTCAGTCGGGGACTCGAAACGGACAACTCCACCAGTTTCCGGACATCCTCGAGCGTCGTCACTCCCCCCGACGCGATGACCGGGGGGCCCAGTTCGGCCAGTTGAACCAGGTCTCGAAGCGTTTCCGGGTCGATGCCCTCGAGCATCCCGTCGCGGGCGATGTTGGTGTAGATGATGGCGGCCAGTGGCAGGTCGGCGTAGCCGGCGGCCAGTTCCAGTGCCGACGTCTGCGAGACGTCCCGCCAGCCCTCGGTGGCGACCATCGAGTCTCGGGCGTCCAGTCCCAAGCAGATGCGTCCGGGAAACGCCGTCGCCATCTCGCGAAACCACTCGCGGGCCTTCAACGCCTGTGTGCCGACGATGACCCGGTCGAGTCCCACGTCGTCGAGCAGCGTGCGGACGGCCTGCTCGGTGCGGATTCCGCCGCCCAGTTGGCACGGCACGCCGACGGCCTCGACGATTTCGCCAACGCTCGCCGAATTCGCAGGGATTCCGTCGCGGGCTCCGTCGAGATCAACCAGGTGCAGTCGCGGGCCGCCCTCGGCGATCCATCGGTGGGCCATCGCGACCGGGTCGTCACCGAAGACGGTCTCCTGTTGGTAGTCTCCCTGCCGCAGTCGCACGCAGCGTCCGCCTCGCAGGTCAATCGCCGGGATGATCTCCACGTCCAGCTCCCCCGTCATCTACTTCAGGAATCCGCTGCGAACCGATGGGTTCAGGCTGAGGATCTCGTTGAGCGGATCATCCAGTGCCAGGATCTCGCGTTGCTCGGGCGTCAGCCCCGCCTGGGTCTCCTCGCGCAGCAACGGCTTCTGGTACTGCTGCTGAGGGTGATCGGAACGTGCGAAAAAGATATGCAGTGCTCGGCGAGGACGGTCGGTGAGGTTGGGCAGGCCCCCGTGCCACAGGTGGGCGTTCATCACCAGCACCGTGCCGGCCGGGCCAGTGGCCAGTTCCTGGCCGGGATGCTCGGCCTCGGGGTCGTCGAGCACATCGGTCGGCAGCCGTCCGCTTTGGTGTGTGCCGGGAACGAAGCGGACGGCGCCGTTTTCGGGGGTGAAGTCATCGAGCATCCACAGGCTGTTGCAGACCCAGTACCCATCGTCGTCGGGCAGGGCGCTCATGTCGGCGTGAAGTGGCTGTGTCCGCAGGCAACCGGCGTTGATGCTGCGGGCGTTGAGACTGCTGAGCTTGATGTTCGGGCCGAGCACGTGACGGATGTAGGCCAGCAGGTCCTCGCGGACCATCAACTCGCGAAACAACTCGTCCTTGTCGGCCAGGTTGGCCAGCCGCCGGCAACCCTCTTCGGGTTTGAACTCGCTGCCGGCCTGCTCGCCCTCGGATTCGTAGAGCGCCTCGAGACGCTCGGTGATGCGCCGCGTGGTGTCGGGATCGCAGAAGCCCGGCAGTGCCAGGCAACCGACCTCGTCGAGTTGCTGCAGGTGCTCACGGGGCGGAGCCATCGGGGGGATCGCCTAGAGGGCCGTGAAATTGGCGAGCAGTTGCAGCCCGATCCGCTGGCTCTTTTCGGGATGAAACTGCGTGGCGAAGGTTCGACCACGGCCGATCATCGACGCAAACGGCAACCCGTAGTCGGTGCGACCCACCACGAAGTCGGTGTCGGTCGGTGCCACGTAGTAGCTGTGGACAAAGTAGAAACTGGATCCCGCGGGGATTTCGGCCAACAGCGGGCAATCGTCACGCACCGGGTCGAGCGTGTTCCATCCCATGTGCGGGATCTTCAATTCGTCCGGGAAGCCGTCGGTCGAGCCGAATCGGACGACCTCGCCGGGCACCACGCCCAGTCCATCCCATTCGCCGTCCTCGTGACTGCGGTCCAGCAGCAGTTGCAGGCCCAGGCAGATGCCCAGGAATGGACGGTCGGCGTCGATGTGATCGCGGATCGGATCGACCAGTTCCAGTCGAGTCAACTCGGCGATCGCGTCACGGAAAGCGCCGACCCCGGGCAGGACCAGTCGTTGGGCCGAGGCGATCTCCTCGGGCTGTGCACTGATCCGTGCCTCGTGGCCCAGACGTTCGAACGCCTTTTGCACGCTGCGGAGGTTACCCATGCCGTAGTCGACGACGGTGATCATGGACTCGATTGTAGCGGGCGACGCCGGTAGCAGAAGTCGTGGGCTGTCCAGGGATTCCCGGGCCCGGCCGCGCGGCTAACCGTTCCACCCGCGCCAGTCCGATTCGTGCCGCTGACCACGCCCGGCATCCGAACCGGGCCAATCGGTCTCGGCATCCGGCCGCCAACGGCCCTGGAAGCGGTCGACCCGTTCACCGGCAGAGTAGTGCAACTGGTCGGCGGCCCGCCACAGCCCGGCGTCGGCGTCGGGCGGGTCGGGAATGCCCAGCAACCTGCGGGCTAGTCGAGCCAGGCTCAGCAGCGGGATGAACATCGCACCGCCGGCCACCAGCATCACTACGAAGAATGGTCCCCAGCCAAAGGTCGCCTCGAGGTTGGGCCAAATGTGCTTGAAGGAATACAGGAAGAACAGCGTGCCGATTGCCAGGAACGGGCCGTAGGGCAGTTCGCGTTCCCGGTAGAGAAACCAGTTGGCCAGGGCGAAGATGACGGCGAACAGCGGTGCGATGAAAAAGATCGTCAGGGCCTGTTGCCAACCCAAAAAGCTCCCGATGACCGCCATCAGGGTCACATCACCGAATCCCATCGCTTCCTGTTTCAGCACCCGGCCGCCGGCGATGCGGACCAGCCAGATCACTCCGCCCCCAACGACCAGTCCCGCAAGGCTGACGGCCAGGCCGTGCAGCCGCGGCCAATCGTCGACCCAGGCGGGAATTCGCGGCGCGTCGCGGATCGTCGCCAGCCAGGCGGGGATCCGGTCCGAGCCGCCCGACAGGTTGTCGCAGATCGTGTGGATGCTGCCGGGATCCTGGAACCAGATCGGGAAGATGTGGACACAGCCCAGCGTCGAGCCGATCAACCCGACGGCCATGGCCGGCACCGTCACGCTGTCGGGGATCACCTTCAGGTCGAAGTCGATCAACGAGGCGACGACCAACGTTTGCAGCAGGGCCATGTGGTAGAGATAGCGGAAGTGCAGGATCGCCTCGGCCGATGTCCAGGCCGATCCGGGCGTCGGCCTGGGGCCGAGGTCCACTGCATAAAGCCAACTGGCTGCCTCCAGTGGCGCGCCGCCGTCGGGCCGGAAGGTTCCCACTTCCACGACGTACATCACCACCCACAGCAGCCCGTTGAAGAACTCGACCAACGGGTAACGGATCGAGATCGCCTTGCTGCAGGTCCGGCAACGGCCCCGGAGTTTCAGCCAGCCCAGGACCGGAATGTTGTCGATCAGCCGAATGGAACGGAAGCAGCGAGGACATCTCGAGGGCGGGTGGAACAGGCCCTTCCAGCCGCCGGAGATCGTGTCGTGGTCGGGCAGGCGGTGGACGCAGACGTTGAGAAAACTGCCGATGATGCTGCCCAGGATGAAGACCGACAGCAGGGCAAACCAGATGGGCAGACCGGCGGGCACCACGTTCAATCCTCCTGGCCCGGGTCTGCGTGCATGATCGCCGCAACGGTTTCGTCGGCCACATCCTCGATCGTCCGTCCGGTCGTGTCGATCGTCAATCTCTGGCAGTCACGATAAAGCGATTCGCGATGCTGGAGTACCTCGGTGATTTCCTCCAACACGCTCTGGCCGGTCAAAGACGGACGGCGGTCCGCGGTGGTTTCATCCCCGGAAATTCGCCGCGCCAGTTCCTCGGGTGTCGCCGTCAACCACACGACCAGGGTGTCGGCCGCTGTCCAGTCCGCGCGGGTGTCGGGGTCGAGCACTGCACCGCCGCCGGCGGCAATGACCACCGCCCGGCGACGAGACAGGTCGGCGATCACTTCCCGCTCATGCTGCCGAAACCCCGCCTCGCCGTCTTCAGCGAAGATCTCGGCGATCGACCGACCGCCACGGCTCTCGATCTCGAGATCCGTATCGACGAAGGCCAGGCCCAGTCGATCGGCCACCAGGCGACCGACTACGCTCTTGCCGCTGCCGCGGTAACCGATCAACACGACGCGCATCGTGGCCGGGTCCGATTTGGGGCAGGGGGGGGTGAGGGTCGGGAGGGTGTCGGTCAACCGGGTCAGCGGACTGCTGAGATGCCGCGGCGGAAGGTCTCCCGCATCACCTCCAGCGGTGCCATCTGTCCGGTAAACTGTTCGAACTGCAGGGCCGCTTGACGGATGAACATCTCGATCCCGCTGATCGTCGGGCAGCCCCGTTGGCGGGCCTGCTTGATCAGCAGTGTGTTTTCGGGATTGTACACAGTGTCGAAGACGAGGGTGTTGTCACCGAGCCACTGGGGCTGGAACGGAGACTCGTCGACGGCGGGATGCATGCCCACGGGTGTGCAGTTGACCAGGATGTCGGCGAACTGGGCCCCACGGTTCTCCCATCCGGTTTCCTGGCACCCCAGTTCGGCCGCCAGGTCGCTGGCACGTTGCCGGGTCCGGCTGCTGACGGTGACCGCGGCATCGGCGGCGACCAGCCCCCCGGCGACGGCGCGGGCGGCCCCGCCGGCGCCCAGCACCAGGCACTTGCGTCCCTTGAGTGATTGTGGCGTCCCGTCTTCTCCGAGTACGGCCTGCAGCGAATCGATCGCGGCTGACATGTCGGTGTTGCCCGCCGCCCAGCCACCACCGGGGGTGCGGAGCAGCGTGTTGGCCGCCCCCAGGTGTTCGACCGTCTCGTCGCGGGAATCGGCCAGTTCGACCACCGTTTCCTTGTGCGGAATCGTGACGCTGTAGCCGTCGATCCCCAACCACTCGAACGCCTCCAGCGTCTTCGCCAAGCTGTCGGCGGGGACACGGAACGGCAGGTACAGAGCATTGATGCCGCCGTCAACGAAAGCGGCGTTGTGGATCAGGGGGCTGAGGCTGTGGCCCACGGGGTCACCCAGGACCCCGAAGATCCGAGTGTCACTGTTGACCCGGTCGAAGTGATACGTCTGGTTCATCTCTTCGAACGACAACTGTCCCGGTGCCAGCGGCCGCTCGCTGGAAAATGTCGCGTAGGTGAACGGCGATCCGTACTTGACGCACAACAACCGGCTGGCCAGGCCCAGTTCGCCCATGCAGAAGCCGATCGTGGGAATCTCGGCCGAGGCGACCAGTTTCAACAGGCGGACCGAGTCCAGGGGGCTGTTGGCCATCGTCACCAACTTGACGATGTCGGGATCCAGTTCGCACATCCGCTGGTAGATCTCCTCCAGGTCATCGGGGGTCTCGTCGAAGTTGTGGTGCGAGATGATCCGGCGGGTGTCACCGTGCCGGGGGATCGCCTTGGCGATGTCGTCCTCGATGTCGACGTAATCGGCTCCGCCGACGATGGCCGAGCGGAGGATGGTCTGCCGCTGGTCCTCCGACCCCCCCCAGCGACCCTTGTCGCTGCCGCGACGGCAGGTGACGACCACCGGCGTGGGCCGATCGGCCAACAGCCGGTTGACATCGGGAGTGTGCGAGAGCCAATCGACCCGCAACTCGACCAGTTGGGCCCCGCGATCGGCCAAGGCTCGGTGTTCGGCCAGCACCATCTTGTGGCGGGTGCGGCCGATGCTGACACAGATCATCGCTATTCCGAACTGTCCGAGTTGTCCGCTCTATCCCATGCGGCCGAACTGTCGATCGAGTTCGGCTCGACTGAGTACCAGTGCCGTCGGACGTCCGTGCGGGCAGTGGTGCGAGTCGTCAATCAGGTGACTTTGTTCCAACAGGCTGCTCATCTCTTCGGCTGCGAGCCGGTGCCCCGCTTTGATCGCGGCCTTGCAGGCCATCATCTGCAGCAGGGACTCCAGTATATCGCGCCGGGAGAGTGACTGGCCGGGTTGTTCGAGCACATCGGCGAGGTCCTGCAGCAACTCATCGAAATTCGGCCGCCGCAAAATGGCCGGGTAGGCCTGCACCAGGACGGTGTTGTTGCCGAACGCTTCGATGGCGAAGCCCAGTGATCCCAGCAGTTCTGACTGTTCGATCAGCACGGCGGCTTCGCGAGTCGACAATTCCACCGATTCGGGAACCAGCAGCTTCTGTTGCTCGACCTCCCCGTCGAGAACCCGTTGCTTGAAGTGTTCGTAAAGCACCCGTTCGTGCAGGGCGTGCTGGTCGACCACCGCCACTCCCTCGGGTGTTTCGATCACCAGGTAGCAGTCGTGAACCTGGATTCCTCGGACTCCGCCGCTGGTGGTTGTCGGTCCGGCCGTCGGCGGCGCGGCTGGAGAGACCGGGGCTGGGGGTGTGGGACTCGAGTACGTGGGGGAATCGGACGATGTGGCGGCGAGTTGGGACCAGGGGGCCGGTGCGGTTCCATCGCGAGCGGGTGCGATCGCGAGGCGTTGCTGGTGCGGTCCGCCGGCCTCGACCGCCTTGTGCTGATCCGACGGGTCGACCCGCAGGGTGGTCTCAAGCGGCAGTCCCAGGAAGGTGCTGCGGATGGTCGAGAGCAGTTGGCGGTAGTGCTGCTGGCTGTCCTGGAACCGCACTTCGGCCTTGGTTGGATGGACGTTGACGTCGGCCAGTTCGGGCGGCATCTCCAGGAACAGGAAGGCGATCGGCTGGCGACCGACCATCACCAGTCCGCGGTAGGCTTCGGTCAGGGCGTGGCTGAGCGAGCGGTCGGCGATCGGTCGGCCGTTGAGGAACAGGTACTGACCCTTGCGGCTCGACTTGGTCTGGCTGGGGTGGCCCACGTAGCCCCACAGCCGGCACCCCCCCGACTCGTTCTCGACCCAGATCAACGTTTCGGCCAGTTCGCGGCCGTAGAACAACTCGAGACGTTCGACAAGCCGATCGGCGGGGGGCAGGTCGAAGACACCACGGTCGTTGTGGGTCAGTGTCATGTGCAGCCGCGGGTGGGCCAGGGCCACCCGCGTGAACTGCTCGGCGATGTGGCCGAATTCGGTGGCCGGCCGCTTGAGGAACTTGCGGCGGACGGGAGTGTTGGCGAACAGGCCGGCGATGTCGAAGGAGGTGCCGACCGGGGCGGCCGCCGGCTGTGGCGTGCCGACGTCACCGTAGTCGACGATCAGTTCGGTTCCGGCAATCGCCTCGGCGGTGCGGCTGCGAACGACGAACCGGCTGACCTCGGCGATCGAGGCCAGCGCCTCGCCGCGGAACCCCATCGTGTGGACACCGAAGAGATCCTCGGCGGTGCGGATCTTGCTGGTGGCGTGGGCGGTCACGGCCAGCGGGATGTCGTCGGGGTGGATTCCCTCACCGTCATCGACGACCCGGATCCGCTCGCTGCCCCCCGCCTGGATCTCGACATCGATCCGGGTCGCCAACGCGTCGACGCTGTTCTCCAGCAGTTCCTTGACCACGCTCGCCGGCCGCTCGATCACCTCGCCGGCAGCGATCTTGTTGACGATCCGGGCGTCGAGTTGCTGGATGCGGGACATCGCGGTGGGCGGCTCCTTCCTGTATCGACCGGGCGTCCCCAAGCCCGTCGATGTGTTCCTTTGATACCGGCGGTCGAGGCGATTCGCAATGGTCTGTTCATTCCCGCCGGCGTGTCTGGTTCTGGATGTCGAACTTCTCGGTCCACTCCGGTCACCGTCGGGTGTTCTGGAGGTGCAGGGCACGTTCGAGGACTTGCGGCCGGGGGTGACCGGTCTGCGAACGTGGGGGATCTCCGGTTTGCCACGTCGGTGAGCGTCGATTACCCTTTGTCGGCACGACGACGGTTTCCGCTGTTCCTGGCCGCCGGACCCTGCTGACGATGATTGGCCGCATTCCTGAAACCCAGTTCGATCTTCGATTCCGGATCGGACCGATCCCGGTGAGGGTGCACCCGATCTTCTGGGTCACTGCGGCGTTTGTCGTCTGGGGCGGCTACAATCACGATCCGCCACAGCTCCTGTTGGCGGTCCTGGCTGTGTTCGTCAGCGTACTGGTCCACGAACTCGGGCATGCCACCATGACGCGGATCTTCGGGTGGCCCTCGGAGATCGTGTTGGGGTTCTTCGGCGGGTACGCCACGACGTCGCGGACATCGACCGGCCGCAACCTGGCGGTGCTCTTTGCCGGACCGGGCGCCGGATTGGCGCTGGCGTCGTTGAGTTTCGCCATCATTGTGGTGCTGGCGCGGTCGGGACAGGCAGCTTTGCCACGTGTCAACGAGACGCTGGGCTTCCTGCTGTTGGTCAACATCTTCTGGTCGGTGCTGAACCTGGTGCCGGTCCTGCCGCTGGACGGCGGTCAGATTGCCCGGGAGATCCTGATCTGGCTGAATCCGCATCGGGGTCAACAACGTGCGCTGCTGATTTCGGCCGTTGCCGGAGCCGGCTCGGCCTATGCGGGCTACGTTTATGGACAGACCTTCCTGGCGATTCTCTTCGGACTGTTCGCCTACCAGAACTTCGCCGGCTGGCAGACGACCCGTAGCGGTGGGTGGCAGTGATCGGACGGGCAGGAGTTCCTAGAACCCCAGCCCGACTCCTCCCAGTTCCCCGGTGGCGACGGTGCCGTCGGTGATCTCGAACATGCCCGGGAACTGCTTGGCCCACGCCCGGTTCGGCCCGGGGCAGTACTGCCGGCCGTTCCCCTCGATCGCCTGCACTCCGGGGATTCGGGCCGCGAGGCTGGCCGAGTGCAGGAAACTGGCTCCGGGGCAGGTCAGGTCCTGCACGCAGAGGAACATGTCGAACTTCTGGGCTGCGGCGGCCAGCAGCAGCGAATCGGTCTGACCCTTGCAGGCCTTCAACGCCACGCCGCTGTAACCCTGTTCGCGGCACAACAGCAGCGAGTCGTAATCGACCAGTGCCTCGTCGATCACCACCGGCTTGATCGCCGCCGCCTCGTGCATCTTCACGTCGGGGTGCGCTTCGAGATCGCGGCTGGTCGGTTGCTCGATGTACTGGATCCGCTCCCAGGCCGACTCGGATCCCTCGCGAACCTTGGCCAGGAACGCCAGCACGTACTCGACGTTCTCGCACTTCTCGTTGAAATCGGTCGAGTACCACCACTCGGGACAGCCGCGGGCCGCCTGGGCTTCGGCCACCACCTGCTCGATCGACAACACCCGTTGGACGTCCCAGTCCAGGTCGTCGCCGTTGAGCTTGATCTTGAGATGAGTCAGGCCGTCGGCGGCGATCCACTCGGGCAGCGTTTCGGGCAGGCCGTCGTCGATCCGTGAATCGATGTCGGCATCGGTCAGCGGATCGAGGGCGCCGACAAGGTGATACAGCGGCAGGCTGGGCTTGGGGTCACGCAGCGTGTAGGCGTCGAGATACTCGCCGGTGAACTGGTCGTCGAGGTATTTGCCGAGGTCGTTGGACATGTGGTCGGGGGACAGCGCGTTGAATGCGCTGATGTTGTTGACTCGGCCGAACGCGTCGTGCACCGCGGCGTCGACCGGGCTGGCAGCGACCAGTTGAGCCAGTTCGGGGATGCTCTCCTCGATCCCTCGCTGCGAGGCGACGGAGCGGCCGAGGTGATGGTACTCGGCCGAGAGCCCGAACATGATGTCCATCGGGTGGCCGAACTCGGGGAATGACTCGACCAGGGCCACCGCCCGTTCGGCGAAGTCGGCCATCGCCGACTCGGTGTCATCAGGCGAGACGGTCGCCGAGGGCCAGGCCCAGATGTTCCCGATCGGCATGCTGCCGAACCCCGTGCCGTAGTCTCCCTGTTGGTTCTCGACGGTCACCTGGACGTTGATCAGCGTCGTGTTCTCGGTGACCCGTCCGCCGAACTTCAGGGGAGCCCGGAACGCGATGGCCTCGAAGTCGCAGGTCGCCTCGAGAATCCGGATATCAGTCGGCTTGGTCATCGGTCTCCATGGGGGGCAGGCATTCGGCCCGTTTGTGTGGGGGATCGGTAATCGGTGATCCTAACCCCGCCCGGTGGAGCGTTCAACATCCCGGCGGGGCTTCGCCGCCCGGTAGACCTCTGCCGACGCCCGTTTCAGGATTTCACGACACCCGTCGACCGTTTCGCCGCTCGCCAGGATTGAACAGATTGGCCGCCCTTCTGCGATCACGGTCTCTGGGTGGGGGATGTCGGCCACGCCCCACGTCGAATCACCCGGTGGGAGGTTGGCGACCTCGATTTCTTCCCGTGCGAACAGCACCGCCTTGGCGTGCACCGCCGATCCGGTGTCGGTCTCACCGGTGGCGGATGCCGATGGAGCATCTCCGCATGCCTCGAGGTGCAGCCCGATCATCGATCGCCCCGTGGCCATCTCGATCACTTCTGCCGATCCGGTGTAGCGGGGGTTGATCTCGATGGGCCATGCCCGGTGGTCGTCCAGGACCAGGTCGATGCCGAACAGGCCGACGAGCCCGGCCCCGGCCGCCACCACGTCGGCCAGTCGGACGACCTGGTCGTCGAGAACCGATGGCAACTCGAGCGGTCCGATCGATCCGCACCACGCCCACCGCGAGGCCGACAGCCATTCCCGGCCGACCAGTTGCTCGGTCACTCCCAGCACGCGTGCCGACGATCCGGTGCCCAAGCACAGTGCAGCCGCGGACCGTCCGCGGATCCGTTCCTGGAACACCGAGCCCGAACCTGGCGGCGGGGCCGTGTCGTTCCACTCGGACACACCCGACCCGCCCGCGGAATCGGGTTGCCGCACCAGCCAGCGGTCGTCTCTCGGTGGTGGGTCGTCACCGGGTCGAATTCCGGGACAGCAGAGGTTGTGGTCGCGGCACAGTTGTGCGACCCATTCCGGATCACGGATCAATCGCAGTGCCTCAGGAGGATTCCCGAAAAGCGGTCCCCCGTCGGCCAACGCTCCGACGATCTCGAGGTGGTTCTCCAACGCCCCGGTGTAGACCCGGGGGCACGCCGGGGCGGGTTCGGAACTCAAGAGGGCCTCGACCGCGTCCACCAGTCCGTGCGGGTAGTCCTCGACAGCGACCGCGGCGGCCACCGCCAGCAGGTCCCGGTCGGCGAACAGATCCGCACACAGGGGCCGTCGCCCGGCCCGGACCGCCGACCACGCCGCTGCCCGAGTGCTGGCTCCGACGATGACCAGTGGCGGTGCCGACGGTGGCGGAGCGAGCGGGGGGACCAGGAATGGTGTTGAAGCCATCGGAAACCAAAATTCCGGGGGGACACGTGCTGGCAATCCCGATGGGGACATGGTATCTAGAGCGGCTGAAGATTACGTGGAGTTGGGCCGTTCGCCCGGATTTCGGCCTGCAGAGAATTTACAGCTCTCGAGGAGACAACCGAGATGTCGCTTTATGTTGGTGAAGCCCTGGTGAATGATGACGATTTCCCGAATGAAATTGCTCACATCGACCTGCTGATCGGTGACAAGGATGGCCCGGTAGGCGTCGCATTTGCCAACGCGCTGGCCCGCCAGTCGCAGGGTCACAGCAACTTGCTGGCCGTGCTCGCGCCGAACCTCGCTGTCAAGCCCGCGACGGTGATGATCAGCAAGGTGACGATCAAGGGGGCCGGCCAGGCCGTGCAGATGTTCGGCCCGGCCCAGAAGGGTGTTGCCAAGGCGGTTGCCGATTGCCTGGCCGAGGGCACCCTTCCCAAGGAACAGGCCGAGGAACTGGTCATCGTCTGCGGTGTCTTCATCCACTGGCTGGCTGAAAACAATGCGGCAATCGAGCGGTTGAACTACGAAGCGACGAAGCTTTCGATCGAGCGAGCCATGGCCAATCAGCCTTCGGCTGACGAAGTGATCGCAGGGAAAGACACCGCCGACCACCCGTACCAGGCCTCGAATCTCGATGCCGGCGATGACGGTGGCGGCGACGGCGGCGACGGCGGCGACGGCGGCGAGTAGATTCGTTGCAACGTTGTCCGGAGACGGTTTCATTCCGCCCGGTTCTCTCGATGAGAGGGAATCGGGCGGCTTTGTCTGTATCTAGGGACCGCGGTGATGAAGTCGATCCTGGTGCAGTTGGACACCGATCCGCAGCCGAGTGTCTTTGACCGGGTGGTTGCCGTTGACGCGGGTATTGACCAGTTGTTTTCATACGGCGGGGCGACTCCCGAGACGGTCGAATCGCTGGTCCACGGTGCGATCTTCACCCGCGGCGTCCCCGATCTCTCGAGGACCGCGATCTTCGTCGGCGGCAGCGATGTGGCAGCCGGCGAGCGGGTGTTCGCGGCCGTGCAGCAGGCCTTTTTCGGTCCGATGCGGGTCTCGGTGATGATGGACTCCAACGGATCCAATACCACCGCGGCGGCGGCGGTGTTGCGTGCCCGGCGTCATGTGACGCTGGCTGGATCGGTCGCGGTGGTGCTGGGTGCGACCGGCCCGGTCGGGCACCGGGCGGCCGAACTGCTGGCGTTGGAAGGGGCCCATGTCCGCGTCGGCAGCCGCAGTGTCGAACGGGCGGCGGAGACGTGTGAGGTGATTGCCGGACGAGTGGACGGCGAACTGTCGCCGGTCGCGACGGCTGATTCGGACGGAGTGGCCGCGGCCCTGGTGGGGGCTTCGACGGTGATCGCAGCCGGAGCCACCGGTGTGCAGTTGATCTCGGCCGAAATGCTCAAGGCCGCCACCGATCTGCAGGTGGTCATCGACCTCAACGCGGTCCCGCCCCTGGGGATCGAGGGAGTCGAGATGACCGACAAGGCGGTCGAGACCGACGGGGTGGTTCGTTACGGGGCGATCGGGGTGGGTGGCACCAAGATGAAGATCCACACCGCCGCCCTGAAACGGCTCTTCGATGCCAATGACGGGGTGCTTGGAACCGAGGCGATTTACCGGATCGGCGAGTCGCTGGAGGGCTGAGCGGTCGGCTTGAAGTCGGCGGCCGGGGTGGCGAATTCACCTTGCTGAGAATGGGTGTTTTCACTACATACGCGGCCCTCTCGAGTCATCGCTCCCGTCTCCTTCTGACTTTCTACCGTGAGATCCGCCATGGCGGCCCTCCTGCGTGATCGGTTTCTGCGCCCGCTGAGTGTGGCCGGGCTGCTGATCACTGCGCTGGTCGTTTCATCGGGCTGTCAGGGTGGTCCGATGGTTCGCGGACAGTCACCGGAAGTGACCGCTCCGCCGCGATTGCGGTCGACCGACCAACCGGCGGCCGGGCGGACGATCGATTCTCCGCCGTCCCCGAGCCAACCGCGTTCGGTTGACGGATTCCTTGTGACGAGCATGCAGATCGAAGGGAACGAGGCGATCTCGGTGTCGGCCATTCGACATCTGCTGCGTATTCAACCCGGCCGCACCGTCACCGATTCCCAGGTCCGCGAGGATGTCCGCCGGCTGTTCGCAACGCGGTGGTTCTTCAGCGTCGAACCCCTGTTCCGGCCCGACCTGAAGAACCCCGGTGGCCGACTGTTGGTCTTCCGTGTTGTCGAACGCCCGATGATCCACTCGATTCGCTACGAGGGGAACAAGCGGATCGATGATGACGATTTGGCCGAGGTGACCGGGTTGCGGACCGGCAGTCCCTTTGACATCAGTGCCAACCGCGAGGCGGTGCGGCGGCTCGAGAAGATCTACCAGGAAAAGGGGTTTCCGTTCGCCAAGATCACGCTTACCTCGGGTGAGCGACGTGCTGACCGGGACGTGGTCTTTCGGATCGAGGAGGGGCAGAAGATCGTCGTGGCCGCGGTGACCTTCCTGGGCAACAACTATCGCTACGCCACCCCCGGGATTCTCAAGACCAAGCTCACCACCAAGCGGGCCCTCTTCGGCTTCGATTTCTTCGGTGGCAAGTTCGATCCGAAGACGATTCACCAGGACAAGCTGGGCCTGGCCAGTTACTACCGCGGCATGGGCTTTTTTGACATCAAGGTCACGCACCGGGTGCTGACCGGCGATGTCGTCTACAACCCGTTTCGCCGTGGAGACGCCAACCTGACGATCGAGTACACGATCGAGGAGGGACGGCAGTACTCGATCCGCACCGTCACGTTGCGGGGCAACAAGGTGTTTTCGACCGAGCAGCTCGAAGCCGACCTGCAACTGGTTTCCGGGGAGACGTTCAACCAGAGGCACCTGGCGGCCGACGTGCGGAAGATGAAGGAGATGTACGGTCGGCTGGGACGGCTGTTCGCCCGAGTCGAGCCCCTGACCCGGTTTGATGACAAGGCGGCCGGTGTGGTCGATGTGATCTACGAGATCGACGAGGACCGGCCGTACCTGATCGGGCCGATCGATGTTCACTTCCACGGCGATTACCCCCACACGAAGGAAACCGTCGTTCTGAACCGGCTGTTGTTTCAGCCGGGGGAACTGGCCGATCCGAAGCTGATCCGTCGCAGCGAGCGGCGACTGGCGGGGATGATCTTCGAGCGAGGACCGGTCAACGGTCCGCGGATCCGTGTCAGGCCACTCGAGCCGGAAGAACTGGTGCCGAAGAAGATCCAGGCCGATCCGCTTTCGGGGTTGATTCCCCGGACGCCGTTCGACGACGACCGGCCTGAACTGGCTGGGCAGGCCGTCCGGGTTGATCGACGCCGGTTCACCCGGCGATCGAAATCCGGTTTCCCGGAGGCCGAGACGACACGCAGCCTGGTCCAGACCTCCCACCGACTGCTCACCGACGTGTTGACCGGCCGGGAGCCGGTCGAATCCCCCGTCGTGCGTGGCCAGAGCCGTGAATTCAACCCGGCCGCGCAGCCCTACAACCCCATCCTGGAGAACTCGCCCCTGGGCGATCCCTTCGGGTCCCTCGGCCGGGCCCTGGTCGATCCCAACTTCGGGTTGCTCGACATTGACGTCGATGTCACCGAGGCCCGGACGGGTCGGCTGATGTTCGGAGCCGGGGTGAACAGCGATTCGGGCGTGATCGGTTCGATCGTGCTCGACGAAAACAACTTCGATCTGCTGCGGTTGCCGATGAGTTTCCAGGACATCGCCGACGGCAAGGCGTTCCGAGGCGGTGGCCAGCGGTTCAGGATCGAGGCGATGCCCGGCTACTACTTCAGCCGCTACCTGCTCAACTGGTCGGATCCCTACTTCCTGGATACCGACTTCAGCCTCAGTGTCGCCGGCTTCTACTACCAGCGGTTCTACTACGACTGGGACGAGCACCGCACCGGCGGGCGAATCACGCTCGGAAGGCAATTGACCCGCGAGTGGTCACTGGCGGGAAGCCTGCGGCTCGAGGAAGTCGACATCGACAACCCGGATGTGCCGACGCCGGACCTGCTCCAGGCGGCACTGGGCGAGTCCTGGTTCACCACGGGCAAGGTCGCGGTGACTCACGACACCCGGGACAACGCGTTCATTCCGACCGAGGGCCACTTCTACCAGGCCAGCTACGAACAGGCTTTCGGAGATTTCAGTTACCCGCAGCTCCGCGGCGATGTCAAGCAGTATTACACGTTGCACGAACGACCCGACGGAAACGCACGGCAGGTGCTCTCGCTGTCGGCCCAGCTGGGCTGGACCGGTGACGACACGCCGATTTACGAGCGGTTCTTTGCGGGTGGGTACCAGAGTTTCCGCGGCTTCGATTTCCGCGGCGTGACGCCCCGCCAGGACGGGTTCCCGGGAACGGGCATCGGCGGATCGTGGATGGCGTTGGGCAGCGTGCAGTACCAGTTCCCGATCACCGCCGACGAGATGATCTCCGGAGTGGTGTTTACCGACTTCGGATCGATTGAAGACCGAGTGACCCTGGACGATTTCCGCCTGACGCTGGGTGCCGGACTGCGGGTGACGATCGCGGCGATGGGTCCGGTGCCGATCGCAGTCGACTGGGGCATCCCGGTGATCAAGCAGGACTTCGACGACGAGCGGCTCTTCAGCTTCTACATCGGCATCAACCGTTAGGGCGAAGCCGACGGCTCCACGTGGAGCCGACGTGGGACCGGTGCTATCCTGATCCCATGATCCTGGAAGGACTGGTCACGACCATTTCCGGCGACGGCCTGGTCAACCTCGCGCCGATGGGGCCGATCGTTGACGGGGAAATGTCGACGCTGGTGCTGCGGCCGTACCAGTCGTCGGCCACCCTGGCCAACCTGATGGAACGACCCGAGGGGGTCTTCCACGTCACCGATGATGTGCTGCTGCTGGCCAGGGCCGCGATCGGCGCCGTTGAGCCGATGCCCGAGATGTTTGCGGCCGAGGAGGTGGCCGGGTGGGTCGTTGCCGGAGCCTGTCGGTGGTACGAGTTCCGGATTGAAGAGGCCGACACCAGCAGCGAGCGAACCACGCTGACGGCGCGAATTGTCCATTCCGGACGGATCCGTGACTACTTCGGGCTTCACCGGGCGCGTCACGCCGTGTTGGAGGCCGCCATCCTGGCTACCCGGGTGCACCTGTTGCCGCCGGAAGACCTGAAACGGCAGTTTGACGAACTGGCCGTCGTGGTCGACAAGACGGCAGGCCCCGCCGAACGACAGGCTTTCGGATTGCTCGAGGACCACCTGGAAGATGCCCTGGGGCGGCCGGAGGCCTTTTCGGTCAGTACCGGTTCTCGTCTGCACTTCGGGTTGCTGACTCACGGCGGCGAGAGTCCCCGCCAGTTCGGCGGTGCGGGGATGATGATCGACTCGCCCGGTGTCCGTCTGCAGGCGGTTCGCGATGACGTGGACAGCGTGGTGGTTGTCGCCGCCGACGATTCCCAGGCCGTGAGTGACATCGATGTCGACCGCGTGGCCGGGTGGCTTGCCACTGCCCGTGCAGCCGACGACAGCCTGCCGGGGACTCGAATCGAAATCTCGCGGACGATTCCCCGGCACTCGGGCCTGGGCTCGGGCACTCAACTGGCCCTGGCCGTAGCACGTGCCGTGGCGGGGTTGGCCGCTTCCGGACCCGAATCGGTGGAACTGGCCCGACAAGTCGGCCGTGGCCTGCGGTCGGGAGTCGGGATTCACGGGTTCGACCACGGTGGATTCCTGGTCGACGCCGGGGGGCGTGACGAGAAGGAAGTCGCCGAACTGGTGGCTCGGGCCGATGTCCCCGAGGCGTGGCGGGTCGTACTGGCGGGACCAGAGTCGGGAGAGGGGCTCTCGGGCGCAGCCGAACGCGAGGCGTTTGACCGTTGTCGCCAGATGCCAAGGGAAGCGACCAGGACACTGGCCAGCCTGCTGCTGCAACAGGTGCTTCCGGGGTTCAACGGGGCTGATATCCAAGAGGCCGGTGAGGGGCTTTTCCTGTTCGGCCGCCTGGTGGGCGAGTCGTTTGCGTCGGTGCAGGGGGGGTGTTATGCCGATCCGCAGATGGCGTCGCTGGTCGAGTGGGCTCGCGGCGAGGGAATCCGCGGAGTCGGACAGACCTCTTGGGGGCCGACCATCTGGATGCTGTGTCCCGACCAGGACACGGCTGATGCGCTCGCTGCCGATGTCACCGGCCGACCGGGGGTCGGTTGGTGTCGTGTCACGCGGCCGCTGAACCGAGGGGCCGACGTCGTGGCCGTGATCGGTCAGCCCCGCAGGACTCTCTCGAACAGCGGGTAGGCCACCTTGCCGTTCCAGCGATGGCCGCCTTCGAACCGGTCGAACAGCAGGTTGTTCCCGGCACCCAGCGCGTCGTAGGCCTTCCGCAACCGGTCGCGGAACAACTCGTCCCATTTCTTCACGATCAGGCCGTCGGTCGACCCGGTTTCCCAGACGGCCGGCCGCGGCGCGATCAACGAACCGATCTCTGAATAGTCACCGAATTCGAGCAGTCCCGGGATGATCTGTGAGCCGCAGCTGTAACGGGCTCGGATCCGTTCCTGCAGCAGGTTGAGTGCTCCGCTGACGGCAGCCACCCGGATGCGACGGTCGATGGCCGAGACCATCATTGTCATTCGGCCTCCATAGGAGAGCCCCGCGCAACCCAACCGCGAGCCGTCGACCTCGGGCCGCTGCTCGAGCAGGTCGAGTGACCAGCGGAGGTCGCGGAGATTGGCGGTCAGAGAGAGTTGGCCCAGGGCCTGCATGCGGACGAAGGTGGTGGCACACGGATCGGTGCCGCCGTACTTCTGCCTGTCCACCCGTCGACCGAAGGGGATCATGCAGGGAGCAACGACCACGTAGCCGCGACGGACCAACTGCAGTCCGTAATCGTAGTTGGCGGTCTTGATCGCCGCGGCGACGCCTGCGAGATCGGTGCGACCGGCGACCGGATGATGGCCGAAATGTCCGTGGCCGTGGACGGCGAGAATCCCGGGACGCTTCTGGCCGCGCTTCCAGTTGCCGGGGACGAGCAGATAGACCGGGACGCTGTCGAGACCGGGGGCCTGCAGCAGCAACTCGTATCGGGTGTGATCGTCCAGTTTGACCCGGGTCTCCTGTTTGACGCTGAACCGTTTTGGGGGGGCGCTGGGACCGAGTAGGCGATGGAGCGTGCGGCGGAATTCGGCCTGCCAGGCCGCGCACTGTTCGCGGGTGGAACCGGTAAACAGCATCGAGAGTCGTGCGTGACCGGCCGCACTGCGAATGGCGTCGGTGACCAGGTCGGCCGCAGCCGGCGGTTGCGCCAATGCGGCTGGAGCGACTGCCAGTGAGGCGGGCAGGGCGGCCAGCAATTCACGACGTGTGATGGGCATGGTGGTCCTTTCCCCGTGGCGACTAACCCGCCAGCCAGCCACCATCGATGGGAATCACGCTGCCGTGCATGTAGTTGGAGGCGTCGGACGCCAGGAACACGGCCAGCCCGGCCAGTTCCTCGGGTTGGCCCCAACGCCCCATGGGGATCCGCGAGAGGATCTGCGGGCCGCGGACGGGGTCGTCCTTGATCGCGGCCGGGAGGTCGGTGTCGAAATAGCCGGGGCAGATGCAGTTGATGTTGATGCCGCGTCCGGCCCACGATCCGGCCAGCGAACGGGTCATGCCGGCGACGGCATGCTTGGCCGACGCGTAGGCGGGGACGTCGACCCCGCCCTGGAATGTCATCACCGAGCCGATGTTGATGATCTTGCCGCGGCCTCGTTCGAGCATTCCCGCGGCCGCCTGTTGGGACAAGTCAAAGCAGGCGGTCAGGTGGACCTCCAACTGACGTCGCCAGATCTCCATCGAGAACGTCTCGGCCGGCTGGCGTCCACCTCCCCCGGCGTTGTTGACCAGGATGTCGACAGTCCCGAGTTCGCTCGAGACGCGATCGACCAGTCCGACCCGGGCATCGGGATCTGAAAGGTCGAGCTGGATGTCGAGGAACCGACGACCGGCCGCCTCGACCTGTTGACGGGTTTCTGTGGCCTCGCCGTTTCGCGACACGCAGGCGATGTCGGCCCCGGCCTCGGCCAGCCCCACGGCGATTCCCCGGCCCAGTCCACGGCGTGCTCCGGTGACCAACGCGGTGCGACCGCTGAGTTGAAAGAGGTCGAGGATCATGGTGATGTGGGCGCGGGGGGGGATTGGAGAGCAGAAAGTTATACGTCGCCCGATTGTGGGATGCCACCGGACGGACAGGATCTTTGGCCGGTTGGGCAGAGAGTGCTTGAAGGCTGGAAGGGCGACGCTACAGTATGAGAGGAGCGGAAGGCCTCGTGGGTCGGGGTCGACCGGGCTGGGACGTTCGGGAAGTGCGGCCGCGAGGTCGTGTGCCCGGACGGTGTGATGGAGTCGGAATTTGGTTTCGGCCTCGGGAGGAGTGGTCGGAAGGGAACTGGTGGATTCAGTGGGTCGCGAACAAGAGCCGGGTCGTGGATCCGGACGTTTATTCGAACGACTGGTCGGTCAGGGGATCGAGTCGGTGGTTTCACGTCGTGACTTCCTCCGCGTGGGCGGACTGGGCGTTGTCAGCCTGTCGGTGGCCGAGCAGGCCGCATTGGCTCGTCGTGCCGGAGCCGAAGGCCGCAGCGTGATCCTGTTGCTGATGAGCGGCGGGGCAAGTCAACTGGAGACATTTGATCCCAAGCCCGAGGCTCGCTCGGGAATTCGTGGCCCCCTGAAGGCGATCTCGACCAGCGTCCCCGGCTTGGCCTTTTCCGAGGGACTGCCGCGGTTGGCTGAGCGGGCCGAACGGGTGTCGATCGTCCGTTCATTGAATCACTCGGCTGCACCGATCCACGAGACAGGGCTGCAACTGCTGCAGACCGGTCGGCTGGCCCGGGGTGGCCAGAACTTTCCCTCCTTCGGTGCGGTGACCGCACGCGTGCTTGGCCCCGATCGACCCGTGCCGGGCCATGTCGTGCTGCCTCGACAGATCGACGCCACCGGCGTGAACGTGGCACGCGGCCAGGGGGCGGCGTTTCTCGGATCGGCATTCGAGCCGACCGAGATCAACGGTCGGATTCCCGAGGTGTTTGCTCAGCCCCAGGGGGCGGGCAAACCGGCCGATTTGCCGGGACTCGAGTCCGACGTGTTCGCCAGCGAGTCGGAGACGATCCGGCGGGCTTATGGAGACACCCGCTTCGGACGGCTCTGCTGTCGCGCCCGGCAGATGGTCGAGCGGGGCGTGGCGGTGATCACCGTCAACCTGTTTGACCGGCTGGATGGACAAGTCACCTGGGATGTCCACGCCGCCGGCGCAGCCGCTCCGGGGACGCTGTTCGATTACCGGGACACGCTGTGTCCGCAATTTGACCAGGCAGCTGCCGCCTTGCTGGATGACCTGGATGGCCGGGGGTTGTGGGAGGACACACTCGTGGTGGCCACCGGCGAATTCGGACGGACACCGCGGTTGAACGCCGGGGGTGGCCGCGATCACTGGACCGGGGCTTGGTCGGCGATGTTGGCCGGTGGCACCGTTCCCGGCGGGCAAGTGATCGGGTGCACCGATGCGTTCGCCGGGAGCGTGATCGAAGATCCGGTTGATCCCAGCGAATTGACCGCCACGGTCTATCACCACCTGGGAATCGACCCCCACATGGAGTTGGCCGTCGCGGACGGGTCGACGATTCCACTGCTGGAGGCCGACCCGGTCGCGCGACTGATCTCGGCTTGAGACCGCCGGTCACTCGTCGTGATGGTCGTGCGAGTGATCATCGTGATCGTGCGAGTGATCATCGTGGTCGTGTGAGTGATCATCGTGGTCGTGTGAGTGATCATCGTGATCGTGCGAGTGATCATCGTGGTCGTGCGAGTGATCATCGTGGTCGTGTGAGTGATCATCGTGGTCGTGTGAGTGATCATCGTGGTCGTGTGAGTGATCATCGTGATCGTGCGAGTGATCGGCCTCGGGCGGAGCGGTGGTTGTCTGGCCGGGTGTGAAAGCGGCTTGGGCGGCACGGTAGACGTCCCGCAACGAAACTCCCGCCCGGTTGGCCACTTCCGCACAGTCCTCGAACTCGGGCGTGAACACCTCGCCGCCACCTTGTCGCCACCCTCGCTTTCCGGCAACCGGGCCCCAAGGCGTTTCGACGGTGACCATTTCCCGGAGTCGGACGGATCGTTCGATCGTGTGACGCCGGATTCCGAAGGTCCCGGTTTCGTCGAACAGGATCGACTCCATCGTCTCGCGATCCTCGGGTCGGCAGAGGACCGAGAGCATCACGCCGGGACGGTCCTTCTTCATCTGGACGGCGACCGAAAAGACATCCACCGCGCCGGCCTCGACCAGTCGCGAACGGGTGTACCCGATCGTCTCGCCGCTGACATCGTCGAGGTTGGTCTCGAGCAGGCAGACCCGGTCGGTATGAGGTGAAACGATCGCGGTGCCGACAAACAGTCTCAACAGGTTGGCTCTCTGCGGAAAGTCCATCGTTCCGGCCCCGTACCCGACCCGTTCGATCGTCATCTCGGGCAGCGGCCCGAAGCGGTCGGCCAGTGTCTTGACGATTGCCGCTCCGGTCGGAGTGGTCAACTCGGCTTCGACCGGCACGTCGACGAGCGGAATGCCCCTGAGCAGTTCGGCGGTTCCGGGGGCGGGGACGGTGCAGATGCCGTGGTCGATATGAATCTGGCCGTGTCCGGTGGGGATCGGGCTGCAGATGATCGAGTCGGCACCGAGCAGGTCGAAACCGATGGCGGCACCGACGATGTCGACGATCGAATCGATCGCTCCGACCTCGTGGAAGTGGACCTTCTCGACGGTCGATCCGTGGACGTGGGCCTCGGCGGTGGCCACTGCCAGAAAGATCTCTCGCGCCAACGCCTTTTGCGATTCGGTCACCCGGTCGGCGCGATCGAGCAGTGCCTCGATGTCAGCCATGTGCCGATGAGCGTGTTGCTCGGGGTGCACGACCTTGACGTGAGTCGCCCGGAAGCCGCCTTTGACGACGGTTTGGCATTCGAGCTTCACGTCGTCGAGTCCGATCGAGTCGATCCCCGATCGGATCAGCTCGACATCGACACCTGCATCGATCAGGGCACCGAGCGTCATGTCGCCGCTGATGCCGGTTGAGCAGTCGAGGTAGGCGATCCGCACGGCGGGTTCCCATCGGGGGTGGGGTTCAGGATCGGGCGGCGAGCCGTCTAGCCGCCGTCCTGGGCTCGACACGCCGCGAGAATGGCCGCGGTTCGTTCGGGCCCCTCCGTTTCGGGGATCTCGACGTCCGAAGCGGGGGAGTCATCGGTGGCCACCTCAGGCGGCTCGTCTTCCGGTTCGCCGTCGGCTTCGTCCTCATCAGGCTCCGCGGCCGTTTCCTCCTGGTCAGCTGCTACAGGTGCAGCGGTCGGAGCAGCGGCAGTTCCTCCGGAATCCTGCAGCCGCGCGAGTTCCAGTGGCGAGAGGTTGCTGGTGTCGACGGCGGGGGCTGCCGTGGCCGGTGCTGTCTCTTCGGCCGATGCTGTCTCTTCGACTACGGGTGCCGGAGCGGCTCCACCGGCATCCTGCAGCCGTGCGAGTTCCAGCGGCGAGAGGTTGCCGGTGTCAACGGCGGGGGCCTCGGCGGCCGGTGTCGTCTCTTCGGCCGGTGCTGTCACTTCGGCTGCGGGTGCCGGAGCGGCTCCACCGGCATCCTGCAGCCGTGCGAGTTCCAGTGGCGAGAGGTTGCCGGTGTCAACGGCGGGGGCCTCGGCGGCCGGTGTCGTCTCTTCGGCCGGTGCTGTCACTTTGGCTGCGGGTGCCGGAGCGGCTCCACCGGCATCCTGCAGCCGTGCGAGTTCCAGTGGCGAGAGGTTGTCGGTGTCAACGGCGGGGGCCTCGGCGGCCGGTTCTGTCACTTCGGCCGGTGCGGGAGCGTCTTCGACGTCGGCTTCGGCGGTGGCAGCCGCTTCGGTCGGCACCTCGACTTCGACCACCGTCAGGAACTGGGGGTGAATGTCGTACCAGCCGATGTCCTCGGTTCCGGCGAATTCGACCAGCGCCTGGCCGCTCATGTTGATCGTCTTCACCTGCCCGGTCAGCCCCGCAAACCGCTTGAGTTCCGGAATCGAATCGTCGACCTGGACGAGCCGGTCCGTCCATTCGCGTTGCAGCCCGGTGACCTGTTCAAGAAACGACATCCGCCTGTCCTGTTGTGCAGCGAGTCCTGCCGTGTGCCCAACCGTCGAGCGGCTATTCTGTGGCAAGACAGGTCGGGATTCAAGGGGATCCCGTGGTCCGGATTTGTCCGGGTACTGAGACCCGCGTCGATCACCTCTGGTAGATCGGCAGGTACTGGTATTCGACGGCCAACGCCAGAAGCGACATGCAGGTGGCGTAGTTGGCCCCGTGGGTCCGTTCGCTGCCGTGGCGTGCCGTCCAACTGCCGTCGGGATCCTGGGCGTCGAGCAGGATCGGGACCAGGTGGTCACGGGTCCGGGTCCAGTAACGTCCACCGACCTTGAACATGCCGACGCTACAGTAGTAAACGCCATAGTAGAAGTAGTGGTCGGTGGTCTTCAGCGGTCGTGCCACCAGGTACTCTGCCGCTCCCATCGTTTCGTCGCTGCGGTGCTTGCCGCAGACCTCCAGGGCCAGGATCCCGGTGCCGGCTCGAGTCGGGGTGGGGGCTCCACCGGGCTGGTAGGCGAAACCTCGCTTGTTCCGCACGCTGCAGCGGCGGACGTAATCGACCGCTCGATCGATGTTCTGGACCGGCACGTCGGAGCCGACATTCCGAGCCGCCCTCAGGGCCAACAGTTGCCACCCACTGACGCTCAGGTCGCTGTCGGTGCTCGTCGGCTGGTATCTCCAGCCCCCGGCGTGGTGTTCGGCCTTGGCGACGTTCTGGGCCTTGAGGATCAGCGAGATGGCCCGGGTCAGGGCCTTGCGGGTGTCGGTGGCCAGCGGATCGTCGAGCATCCCGACCACCTCGGCCAGCATCAGCGTGCTGATTCCGTGGCTGTACATCGGTCCGTGGCTGCGGCGGTGCACGATCATGTCGTCGGGACGTTGGTGATCGACAACCCAGCGGATGGCCCGTTCGAGTTGTCGGCCGTAGGGACCTTCACCGGGAACGTGTCCGGCGGCCAGAAATGACATCACCGCCAACGATGTCGTCGCCGTTGATTCTCCCAGTCGCCCGACCGACCAGGCCCCCGAAGGCTGCTGCCCCCTGGCGAGAAACTCGAGTCCCTGCACGATCGCCGCGTCGACCCGCCGCTGCCGTTCGGTTTCAACGCCCGTCTTCGGAGAACCGGTGGGGCGTTGCTGCTGCTGAGATCGTGCGGACCCCTGTAGCGGGATCGATACGACCAGCAGGGTGATGAGAAGAGGTGCAGGTCGGGAGGCAATCACGGAGAACCCCCGTTGTTGCGTTCGCGTCCAGATCGCGAGATCTCTTCGAAGTAGAACCGGATCAGTTGTGCGTAGTCGCCGTTGGGATCGCGGCGGGCGGCCTGGAGGATCTCGGTCTTGAGCGTCCCGGGCAGACGGCCCCAGGCCCTGCCCGAGAGACGGGCGAGTTCGGCCTCGAGCCGCTTGAGTTCCATGGCCATCGACGATCCGGTGCCCGCCTTGCCGCTGGTGTCCTTCGAGTCGGGGTCGTTGGGTCCGGGCGGGGCGGCGATCTTGTTGGGATCGGCCTGTCCGGGCTGGAGATTCTTCGAAGCCTGCGACAGCGACCGGGCGGCCCGCCTGAGTTGGCTGGCGGCCTTGGCCAGCGGCCCGTCCTGTTTTCCGGGATTCTGCCCCGGTTTGCCACCCTTCCCCTTGGCCTGTCCGCCGGCGGATTTCCCTTTTCCGCCCTTCTTGTTCCCGTTCTTCGAACCCGGTTTCTGTCCGGGCCGCCGCGGCCGGTTGCGGGGATCGTCGAAGCGGGATTCGGCGAGTCCCTTTCGGGACTGTTCGAGTTGTTCGACGGCCGAGGTGACCTGTTCTCCGACGCGTTCGGGGACCGGAGTGTCGGGTCGCTCGGAGGTGTCCGCGGCATCCAGTGCCAGCCGGGCGGTGTGTTCGAGTCGCTCGGCGGCCTGGGCTGCTGCTGCTGCTGCCGTCTTGAACTGCGACGCGGCGAGTCCCTGGTGGGTCTTGTCCATGGCCTGCCGGCCGGTGATGGCTACGGAGTGGGCGTCGCGTGCCTGCTGGCCGCGTTCGGGGAGTTCCACCGGCGGTGCGGCCAGTCGGGTGGCGACTCGATCGAGCCCGTCGACGATCAGGTCGGTGGCGGCGGTGATCGCCTGTTGTCCGACTGTGCGGACCGCTCGGCGACCGAAGGCCGATCCGGCGGCGGCCGCCAGCATGCGGGTTTCGGTCTGTTGCCGGTTGGCGAGATCACGGGAACGCCGGATCAGAACCGGGTCAGGTTGGGCTTCGGTGGCGTCTTCGAGTGACTTGGCGGCGGTGGCGGCCAAACGTGCAGCGGTCTTCGCCGCGGTTCCGGAGTCCTCGATGCGACCCCCGAGCAGTTGGCGAGCGGTCTGGGCGGCCTGCCGTGCGAACCGAGCGGCGTCTCGGGCCGCATCGGCATCGGTCCCCAGTTGGGCGGCGATCTCGAGTGCCTGGCTGGCGGCCTGCCTGGCCAGATCCTGCTGGCGTCCCAGCGGCGTCGAGGCGGGATCGACGGATGCCGCGTCGGACGTTTCTGGACGGGCTGGGGGTATTTCTGTTTCCTCGCTCAGTTCCCGGCCGAGGTCTCGCTGGGGAGCGGCAAGTTCGCGAGCCCTGAGCCCGAGGGCTCTGAGCCGGGACAACTGGGCCTGCCGCGCGGCTTCGAGCACCTCGGGGCGTCGGTCGAGCAGTCCGTCGAGTTCTCCTCGAAGATCGTCGTGTTGCTTGGTGAGGTCCTGTTTACGCCGGTCGAATTCGTGCTGACGCTGTTGCTGCTCGATCTTGGTCTCGCCGGCGTTTCCGTCGCCGGTCAGCGCCGAGAGGGCATCGACATCGTCAGCAAGCCGACCGGTGCGTCGGGCGAGACGGTCGAGTTCCAGCAGGTCTCGTTCGAGCGCGGCCAACAAGTCGAAATCGACGAGCAGGTTGTCGAAGGCGGAGAGGACCTGGGCGAGATCGTCATCGGCCTGGCCGAGTCGGATCGCCTTGTCGGCTAATGCGGCTTCGAGTGCCGGTTCGAGTCGTGCGGCGGCGGCCGGCAGCAGCGTGCGGGCGATTCGGTCGGCGGCCGGGGCCAGCGGGCGCCACAGGGGATGAGCGGTCAGTTGGCGGGCGATTCCGTCGACGCGGCGGGCGAGATCACGCAGGTCGGCACCGGTTCCCCGGATCGTGGTGTTTGCCGAGAAGGCCGACTGGTTCTTCAGCGCCGCCAGTGCCGCCTGCCGTGTCGCCGACAGCGTGGTTCTGGCTGCCAGGCTCTCGGTCCGGGCCTTCTCGATGCGGTCTCGAGTGTCTTTTTGCCGGTCGATCACGTCGGCCAAGTCGGGTGGCTGGGCGTCGGGGTCGATCAACAGCACCCGTGGTACCGACCAGGTCTCGTTGGGTGCCGGTCGCTCCCGGTTGTCGGTGACGCGGACGCGGTAGGTCAACCGGCTCCCCGTCGGCAGCTCGAAACGTGAGAGATCGATGGTGAAATGCTCGACGGCTTGGTGGCCGGTGAGCCGACCGGGGTCGACCTGCTGGTGGTCCTGGGTGGTCGGATCGACCTGGAGTTCGAGTTCGAACGTGCCCAGTCCGAAATCGTCGGTTGCCTCGGCACGCACGACGATCGCGTCGGTGGGCCGCACGGCGGTCGGGCGGTCGTGTCCCGAAAGGGAGAGGGTGGGGGGTTGGTCGTCCCGGATGATCAGGCGGCGGTAGGTCTGATCCTCCCGTTGGAGACCGTCCCGGTCGATCAACTCGACTTGCAGTGGCCCACCGGTTTCGGCGACGACGTCGACGGTTGCCAGCCGCCCGTCTTCGGCCAGTGCCGCTTCCCAGGCGGTCGAAGTCGCCGGCCCCCGCAGCTTGAGCCGGGCGTTTCGGATCGGCTTGTTGAACTGCATCCGCCACGTCAACCTGCTGCCGGCCAGCACGGTGACGTCGCCGACGACGGCGTCGGTCGTGCGGGGTGGGAGGCCGCTGTAGGCGGGCGGAACGATATCGAGTCGCAGGCCGGTGACCGCCGGTGGTTCGACGACGCGGATGGTGTGGTGTCGCGAGAGGCTTCCGTCGGCGTCGACGTGGAACTCGAAACCCTCGAGCACCTCGGGCCAGGTCGTGGTGTAGGCCGCCGAATCGGTGTTGCGTTCCATCAGCCGGCGATCGGTGTTGCCGGAGCGTGTGGTCCAGCGGCACCAGACGTTGCGAGGGATCAATCCGGGGTGTGACTCCGGCGACGAGCCCCGGGGCGATGCGATCTTGACTGTGATCTGCACGTCGCTGCCGCGGGCCACCACCCGATCACCGTCCTCGACACTCACCCGGTAGAGCAGGGTGCGTTCGAGATTGTTCCAGGGGAGAAAGAACCGGGTCATCAGCAGCGCGTGGCCCGAGTCGGGTACGGCGAGTGGTCCGAACATCAGGCCGGCCGACAGCCCGGCCCAGACCAGCATGATCACCGCGGCACGCAAACCCAGCACGCTGCGGAAATCCACCAATCCCGCCGCGACGACGGTCTCCTCCAGCAGCAGGTCGCGAAGGGACCCGCCGGCGATCGAGTCGTCTTCCTCGATCAACTCGACGCTGCTCGTCAGACGCTCCTCCAGTTCGGGGTGGTCCCGTTCGACCAACGCCGCCAGTTCGGCTCGCGAGATCTCGGCCGTCGCTCGGGAGATGACCAGGCGATATCCGGCCCAGGAGATCCCGGTCACCACCAGTCCCAGGGCGACAAAGCGGATCGACGTCGGCAGTGGAAAGATCAGGTCGAGCAGCAGGCCCGAGGACAGCAATGCGGTCGTTGTAAGAACGAACAGACCGATTCCATGCAGCATCGTCAGCCACCGCCAGCGGCGGCCGAGCTGGCCGAGGGCGTTCTGCAGACGGGGGGGCAGGGCTGGGCGAGAGGTGTTGGGCATGACCTGTGGCAGAATCGTCAGTTTATCAGCTTGATCGGAGTGCACGGTGGGGAATTCCGGCTAGGGCAATCCATGGACCTTGCGGACCACCCATTCGGCGGTCATCAGCACGAAGAAAGCCACGAGCACCGTCCAGTGGTTCCAGATCAGCACGTCCTCGGTCAGTTCCCGGTGACTGCGGGTGCCGTCAAGCAGTTGGGCGAGCGAGCCAAGTTGTTCCAGTCTCACGAGTTGGCCTCCGGAGGCGGTGGCGAGTTCGGCCAGTCGGACGTGATCGGCGGCGAGGTTGTTGAGTTCTCCGGAGGTGGGGGGATGGACAAACACGTCGGCGGTGACGCCGGAGGTGTCGATGCTGGGATCGGAGACGGCCAGGCGGACCTGGTAGTCGCCCGGTGGCAGGCCGGTGGCTTGCCCCCGCCACAGCAGCGGACGGCCGTCGACGGCCGTCAGCCTCGCGACGGCCAGCGGCGAACCGACAGTCGTTTCGCCTTCGGAACTGGCCGGGTGGAATTCGGCTTGTGCCGTGAGATCACCGATCCGTTCCAGCACGTCGGGACGCCAGCGGACGGTGACGGCCACCGCCTCGCCCGCGGTCACCTCGGCCGTCTCGACTCCCAGCCGGACCGAAGTGTTGCCGCTGACAGCCTTGTTGCGTGCTGCCCAGCGGGCCAGTTGACCCCAGAACCGGTGGTGATAGGTGTCACCGGTGCGGTGTCTCCATCGCCAGGTGCTGTCGATGCCCAGCCAAAGGACCTGGCCTAACCCGTGGTAGTGGTGCACGAACAGCGCCTGGTGCTCCTCGTCGGGGATGCGGGTGGGACGGCCTCGAAAACTGGGTTGTGCCAGCACCGTGCTGCCCGGACGTGGCGTCCCGACCAGTCCCCAGGTGTGTCCGGGCAGCCCGTCCCAGATACGGCGGTTCTCGGTCGCGTCGAGATGGAACTGCAGCATCGGCTCGCGTTGTCCTTCGGGGCTCAGCGCGATTCCAAATCCCCGGCGGGTCGGCGCCGCGCGGGCGCCGTCGTCGGTGAATTCGAGTTGAACCAGCCCGTCGACGGGGATCAGATTTTCGAACGACTCGAACCGGTATGCCGCCGGCAGGTTGCGTTTGCCGGCGACCATCACCAGCGTTCCACCCGCTACGGAGACGAACTTCTCCAGCAGTCTCCAGGCGGATTCGTCGAGCGATTCGGGGCTTGCGTCACCGACGACGACCAGGTCGGCGTCGGCCAGGGCCGATCGTCCCAGGGCATCGTCTCCGTCGGGGATCTCGAACCGGTTGGAGAAGAAGGGCTCGTCGCGGACTCCCAGGAACGGTTGGGCGAAGACGATTTGGTCGATCTTGACCCGTTCATCGCGAGTCAGTGCGTTGTCGATGAAGCGGAATTCCCATCGTGCCTCACCGTCGATCAGCAGGACGCGGGCGACGTCGTCGACGACATTGACCAGCACGTCCTTCTGGTTGTTGTCATCCCGGATTTCGTCGGGATGCGGTTCGGCGCGGACCACCAGTCGCTGTCGCCCCAGTCGATTTGCCGTCCATTCAAATGTCACCTCGGTTGAATCGTCGGTGGGGGTGATCGTCTGCACGACCGCCTCCTGGGGTGTGTCGGCGGGGAACAGCGAGACGGCGACCGGGCGGTTGAGGAACCCGCCGGTCCGAACGACCGCGGTCAGTCTCAGCGTGTCCTTTCCGAAGACGGTCCTCGGTGCATCGACGGTGGCAATCGAGAGGTCTCGCGGAATTCTGGTCGATCCGATCGGGACGGTGTAGACGGGGATCGCCTGTTCCCCCAGGCGTGCGGCAGCCACCAGCGGATCGTTTGACTCGGTCTGTCGGCCGTCGCTGAGCACGACGATTGCGGTCACCGGCGAGTCCTGGTCACCCAGGCCGGATGCCAAGGGGGCCGACAGGTCGGTGCGGTCGATGTCGACCGATTCGGGGGGCTTGCCGGCCAGTGCCTCGCCGGAGACCGTCTCGGCACGGCCCCCGAAGACCCGGTATTCGATCTCGCCAACGGCTTCCAGCGACTGGACCAGGGGAGATGTCCCGCCCAGCAGGCGGTCGATGACCTGCTGTCGCGACAGGCGGGCGACCGAAGCCAGGACCTCGTCGAGATTCGTTCGGCGGATCCCGGACAACTCCAGCCGTCGCGCCGGGTCGTCGGTTTCCCCGGGATCGACCCACCGCGGTTCCCGTTCGGCCTCGAGGTCGGCGACCCAGCGATCCAGTCTCGGGTTGATCCGCTCGTTGCCGATCAGCCCCAGCCCCCTGGCCCACCGGAGTTTCTCCGCGGCTGTGGATTGCACATCGGTCATTGTCATGCTCTCGGATCGATCGATCGCGATCACGATCCGTCCGCGGCGGGCCAGGTCGCGGGAGATGCTCATGGCCGGTTCGGCCAGGGCCACGCCCAGCAGGATCACCACCGCCAGACGGAGTCCCAGCAGCCAGCGACTGGCTCGTGGCGGCACCAGTTTGCGTTCGAACTGGAGCAGCCTGGCAAGCAGGAAAGCGGCGGTGAGGATGGCCAGGCCGCCCAGCACCAGTCTCGCCGGTGAATCGAACACGTGGAACATCAGGCGGTGGTTCACGAGCTGGCGGCCTCCTGGCGAAAACCGCCGCGGACCATCCGCCTGGTCAATACGACCTCGCCGAGCAACAGGCCGAGGAAAAGCAGCAGCACGAGGTACCAGACCTCCGACCGCGGGGCCGAATCTCCGATCGCCTCCCGCAACTCATCCTGGTCGGCCACGAAGTCGATGCGGCCGCTACCGGCCAGCCGGCCACGCGTGGCCTGGTCGAGCCGGTCGAGAGTCGATTCGCGTGGGTCGCCGGTGACGACAAAGTGCTCGGCCGGACCCACTCCATCGGCAGTGACCTGCCGGGGCACCAGGGCGTAGTGACCGGGTAGCAGTGTGTCGGTGAGCCGCGCGAGTCGACCGGGTGCTCTGCCGACGGCTTCGATGTCGAACCGCAATCCGCCGGGTCCGATCATGACGAACTGGTCATGGCCGAAGTCTTCGGCGACGGGCAACAGCAGCGGGACACCGGGAGCAACGGTTCGGGCCGATTGGCCGCCGGCGAGATGGAACAGCAGTTCGTGGAGGAACGAGACATAGTCGGGGCGGGCCGGCAAGGTGTTCCAGTCGGCATCGAGCGTCGAGGCCCAGGTGGCGATGTGACCACGTCCCTTGCGGCCGATGACCAGCAGCGGATCCCCGTTGGCCAGCCGGGCGGTGACCCGGGTCGGTTCGGGGCCGTCGACGGGGGTCATCGACCACCACCCCGTGAAGCGGGCTTCGGTGAATCCACCCTGGCGGTCGGATCCGAACCGAGCCATCCACGAGGTCTCCAGGCTCTCCCCGTCGGCCTGAACCGCCGACACGCCCGTGGCGGGTTCGCTCCGGTCGCCGATCACCGCCGGCAGCAGGCCCGTGGTGGTGGCCCACGCGGACCACGCTGCGGGATCGATGCGATCACCGAGAGTGAGCAGCAGCCCCCCGCCGGATGAGACGAATTCGGCCAGGGGTTGTTGCCACGCCGGATCGGGCCGGGCGACATTGGCCAGCACGACCACGCCGGAGGTGGGAAAATTGTCGACGGTCAACCGGTCCCAGCCGACGACGTGGCCGGCGATCCACGGTTGCCGGTTCGAGGACGCCGAGAGTGCGGCGCGGGCGAAAAATGTCTCGCTGCGGGTCACGTCAGGATGCGGGGCGCCGTCGATCAGCAGCACCGGCAGGGCGTCGACGGCCGTGACCACCGCGTCGGCCCGGTCGTCCCCGGGAAGAGGATCCTCGTCGAGCACGACCGCCAGGTGATGGGAACCGGCAGCGGGCAGCCGATAGGAGAACTCGACGGCGGCCTCGCCGCCGGGCGGCACGCTGATCGACAGCGTACGGTCGGGCAGCCGCTGCCCGTTGATCTCCAGGCCCACCCGCCGCGTGGCCATTTCGGGGTTGCCGTGGCCGTGAACGGTGGTGCGAATCGAAACCGGCAGGCCCAGTGGGACCAGCTCGCGTGAAATGTCGAGCGGGTCGACGTGGAAGTGGGGCGAGGCGGTGTTGCGGGGTTCGCCGGGTGTGGCCACTCGGATCACCGGACGGGTGGCGTCGGGAAATCCGGCCAGTTGGTCGTCGAGACGTTCCCAGAGAACCGTGTCTCGGGCCCGCCAGCCCTCGGCCTGTCCGTCGGTCAGCACCAGCACCTCGCGACGGAGATTGCCGGTGTCGCGGAGCAGGGCGACTGCGTGGCGGATTGCCAACGGCAGATCGGCCGGGCCGGCCGGGGCCGGCAGCCGACCGAGCGCGGCTCGGACGACATCGTGGTTGACCGTCGGCGGGTCGACGATCCCCCTGACCCCTGTTCGGGACTCGATCAACGCCACGTTGTCGCCGGGGCCGAGGTCTTCGAGGAAGCGGTGAGCGAACTGGATGGCCGCGGCGTGTGGCGTCTGGTGGCCGTCTCGCCAGCCCATGCTGCCCGAGCCGTCGATGATGATCACCACGTCCCGCCGTGATGTCTCGACCTCGCCGAGAAACTCCGAGATCCATCCGTTGCTCCCGGCCGGACGGGACAGGGCCACCACCAACAGCCCCACCAGCAGCATTCGCAGCAGGATCAGCTGCAGTTCTTCGATTCTCACCCGCCGCCGGGCATCTCGCTCGAGTTCCAGGAACTGCATCGCGGCCCACGGAACCCGCTCGAATCGCTTTCGCGTCAGCAGGTGAGCCAACAGCGGCAACGTCAGGCCGGCCAGGCCCCACAGCATCGGCGCGTTGAGCAGTTCCCAGCCCATGATGCTTGATGATACGGCGCGGGTGGGGCCGGGCGTAGTGAACGAGGGGACGTTGAATGCATCCCGGGTGAGGCGTATCGTGGTTGACGGTTCGCCGCGGTTGCGATTGGTCTTGGTGAAACAAGGAGAGGCCGTGATGCGAGGGACGATTTCCGGGTGGGGGAAACCGGTCCATTTCGAGGCTGGCGACGCATGAAGCTCTCTCTCTCGGTCCGCGTGGCCGAAGCCGCCTGCAAGACACGGTTGAACGTCCCTTTCCCCGAACTGGTGGCGTTGGCACGGGTCCATGGCTATCACGCGGTCTGCCTGCGGGCCAGCGCCGGTGGTGTCCAGACCGATCGCGGGCGGTTGGAGGCGATGCGGGATGAGGCCCACGAGGCGGGGCTGTTCGTGTCGATGGTCACCGCGGATTTTGACGTTCCGTTGAACAACGACCGGGGGCCCGATTCGCTGCAGGAGATCGGGCCGAGCCTCGACGTGGCCGAGGCCTTCGGGTGTGACCTGATCCGCGTCTGTCTCAAGACCGAAAGTGACATCGCCCGGGCCCGCGAGGCGGCCGACCGGGCGGCCGATCGGGGTATCCGGCTGGCTCACCAGTGTCACACCACATCGTTGTTCGAACAGGTGGGGCCGATGGTCAAGGTGCTCGAGGCGATCGATCGGCCGAATTTCGGGCTGATCTACGAGCCGGCCAACCTGATGCTGTGTGGCGAGGACTACGGCCCGGCGACGCTCGAGACGATCGCTCCGTGGCTGGTCAACGTCTATGTCCAGAATCACGTCCTGGATGATCTCGGGCCGGTTTCCCTGGAGACCTGGTGCCTGGGTGAACGCCGTTTCCGACACATTCCCCTGTGGGAGACCGGCGGCGTCGATTTCGAGACGGTTTTCGAGGGGCTCGAGCGGATCGGTTACGACGGGTGTGTGACGGTGCACCAAGCGTACGCCGAGTTGATGGGGCCGGAGGATGCGGCCGTCCAGAGTGCCCGTTACCTGCGAAGTGTGGGCGGGTTTGAATCGGTGCCGGTCTCGTGAGCGTCGCGGTCGTGCTCTCGTTGGATCACTGGAACGCCGGATTGAGCGGTTTCTGTGGAGGCGAGCCGCTGCTGACGCCGACGGTGGATCGCCTGGCGGCCGAATCGGCGGTCTTCGATCGGCACTTCGCTGTCGAGCCGGCAGGTGATCGGTCGGTCAACGGCCGGGCGTGGGCCGGAGAGGGGTGGGGGCTGGGGCGGGGTGACACCCGTGCGGCCGACCGATTCGACAGCGCCGGCGTCGACGTCGAGATCCTGGCCGATGCCGCGTTCGAGTGGTTTGGGCTCGCCGGATGGGAGTCGAAACAGGCCGTGGACGACGACCTTCAGCGACGTGTCACCTCGGCGATCGAACGCCTGGCGGCCGGGACCTCCGAGCATCGCCTGCTGTGGGTGGCCGTGTCGGCGCCGGCCGAGGGTGATGAGGGGCCGTGGCCCGATCATCTCGAGGAGATCGATTCGGCGATGGCTGCCTGGGATCGCCTGGTCGCCGCGGCCGTCGACGCCCTTGACGAGAGTGGGCTGGCTGACGGGATGCTCCTGGTCGTCACCGGCGGACGCGGTGCGTGGTTGGGAGATCGTGGATTCGAGGATGACCGCACGGCCGAGGCCTTGCACGAGGAGCGATTGAGGACACCGCTGTTGTTGCGGGGGCCGGGCATCGAACCCGGACAACGACGGTTGGAACTGGTCCAGGTGATCGACATGCTGCCGACCCTGCTGGAGTGGTTCGGGGCCCCGTCGGTGCTGGACCGTCTCGCGGGGAACAGCCTGCTGAAGCTGCTGCAACAGGACGGGCGAGGGGGGCGGGAGGAGATCGTGGTGCGAGATGACGCGGGCGGTTGGGGGATCCGGTCACGCGAACTGTTCCTGGTTCGATCCGGTGAGGGTCTCGACGCGACACAGCAGGGGGTTCCCGGGCGGCTCTACAGCAAGCCCGACGACGCGTGGGATCTGGTCGATGTCAGCGAACAGGGAATCGATGACGTCGAGCGGTTGGCCCGTCGGCTCGACGAACTGATCGATGAGATCGACGGACCGCTTGCCTGAAGCCGCCCGGTTCACATCCAGCCCCACCGATGCAAACTCGAGTTGGGATCGGCAGATTGTCGCAAAACAAAGGTCGACCCTGTAGGATGGGCACGCCGAGCGGGTGGAGAGCATCCGCGAACGGGCCACGACAGACGGATTGAAGTCGTGTCTCGATCGCTCCGGACGTCTCCGGCTGGCTTGCGTGGCGACCTGACAGAGATCGCATAAGCAAAGCGAGACGCCGATGAACGACGAGGCGACCGGGTTGCCCGAACCGGGTGACGAGACAACATCATCTGATGTGACCCCGGCGGCTGCCGCTGCGGCCGACGAATCCGCGGGTGGTGGTGATGTGAGCAGCGAGTCGATCGAACGGCTCAATACCGCCTATCGGAAGATCCGCGAGCAGATGAGTCGCGTGATCGTGGGGCAGGATTCGGTGATCGAGCAGTTGCTGATCGCTCTGTTCAGCCGCGGCCATTGCATGCTCGAAGGCGTGCCTGGATTGGCCAAGACGCTGATGATCAGCACGCTGTCGCGGAGCCTGTCGATGAGCTTCGCGCGGATCCAGTTCACGCCCGACCTGATGCCCTCGGATATCACCGGGACCGAGGTGTTGCAGGAGAACCGCGAGACCGGCGAGCGAGCGTTTCGGTTCATCGAGGGTCCGTTGTTCCACGAAGTGATCCTCGCCGACGAAATCAACCGGACTCCGCCCAAGACCCAGGCCGCGTTGCTCGAAGCGATGCAGGAGCGACAGGTCACTGTGGGTCGCGAGCGTCACGTGCTCTCGGATCCGTTCTTCGTGCTCGCCACCCTGAACCCGATCGAGCAGGAGGGAACCTACCCGCTGCCCGAGGCGCAGCAGGACCGGTTCATGTTCAAGGTGGTCGTCGACTATCCGAGCTTTCTGGAGGAACGGCAAATCGCCAAGCAGACCACGTCGGTCGGCGAGGCGGAAGTCGAGCCGGTTCTCACCGGCCAGGAGATTCTCGAACTGCAGCAGATCGTCCGCCAGGTGCCGGTTACCGATCACGTCGTCGACTACGCCCTGGCGCTGGTTCGGCAGACGCGGGTCGATCAGCCGGGGTGCCCCGAGTTCATCAACAACTGGTTGAGCTGGGGTGCGGGTCCCCGGGCCGTGCAGTTTTTGTTGTTGGGTGGCAAGTCCCGGGCCCTGCTGGCGGGACGGACCCATGTCTCGACCGAGGACATCCAGGCGTTGGCTGCCCCGGTTCTCAGGCATCGCATCGTGACGAACTTCGCGGCCGAGAGTGAGGGGGTGACACCCGATTCGGTGATCGACAAGTTGATTGCCGAGACGCCCAGCAAGGAAGGCGAGCTGACCAGTGACCCGAGACTCCAGAAGATTTTTGCGGCCTGAGGAGATCTCGCGGATTGCCCGGCTCGAAGTCCGTGCCCGGCACATCGTCGAGGGCTTTCTTTCCGGTCTGCACCGCAGCCCCTATCTTGGCCAGTCGGTCGAGTTCGTTCAGCACCGGGAGTACGTTCCCGGTGACGATGTGCGGCGAATTGACTGGAAGGTCTGGTCCAAGACCGACCGCTACTTCATCAAGCAGTACGAAGAAGACACCAACCTGCGGACGACGTTGCTGGTCGACTGCAGCGAATCGATGCGGTTCGGCACCGGGGCGTTGAACAAGTACGAGTACGCCTGCACGGTGGCCGCCGCGATGGCTTACCTGCTGCTGCGGCAGCAGGACTCGGTGGGGCTGACCGTATTCGACGATGCGATCCGTGGCCGGGTCGAGTTCGGCAGTCGTCGCAGCCACCTGCTGGCTCTTCTCACGGCTCTCGATGCCCCCGATCCGGCCCGGAAGACCGACATCTACGAGATTCTCGAAGAGGTTGCCGCGACCCAGAACCGCCGCGGGATCGTGGTGATCGTCTCGGACCTGTTCGTCCCCCGCGAGGGTCTGTTCCGTGGCCTGCGGATGCTGAGGCAACGGGGCCACGACGTGTTGATCTTCCACGTGATGGACGATCAAGAACTCGATTTCAGCTACACCGGAACCACGCGGTTCGAGGGTCTCGAGGAGGCCGGTGACCTGGTCTGTGACCCTGCCAGCCTGCGAGACGGATACTTGGGAGCGGTCGAGGCCTTTCGCTCCGAACTGCGGAAACGATGCGCGGCCGAGATGATGGATTTTCAGACCATCCGGACCAGCGAACATCTCGACGCCGTGTTGGCCCATTACCTCAACCACCGCATCGGCATGCGGCAATCGATCCGGAGCTGACACGGCATGGGTTCGTGGTTTCTCAACGCGACCTTCCTGGGCTGGGGCGCCGCCGCCATGGTCTCGGCGCCGGTGTTGATCCACATGATCAACCGTTACCGGTTCCGACGGGTCGAGTTCGCCGCGATGGAGTTCCTGCTCGCCAGCCAGCAACGCAACCGGCGACGGGTCCTGATCGAACAGCTGTTGCTGCTGCTGCTGCGGATCCTGATGGTGATGGGCCTGATTGCGTTGATCGCCCGCATGGTGCTGGACCCCTCGACGCTGGCCCTGCTGCAGGGAGCCGACGTGCACCACGTCGTGCTGCTTGACGACACCGCGTCGATGCAGGACGAGTGGAACGAGACCACCGGGTTCGACGAGGGCAAGGCGGTCCTCGACGGGCTGGTGGCGGCCAGCCTGGCTGAAGGCGGCGCCCAGAGGCTGACGGTGCTGAGACTGTCTCGGGTCACCCAGCCGGATTACCTCGAACAACGCATCGACCGGGCCTTCCAGGGCGAACTGACGGCTCGACTCGAGGCTCTGCCCTGCTCGTTCCGTGCCGTGGATCTCTCCGAAGGCCTCGATGCCGCTGCCCAACTGCTCGCCAAACAACCCACCGGTGTCAAACACCTGCACGTCGTTTCGGATTTCCGCCAGCACGATTGGCAGGACAGCACCCGGCTGGTCGAGCAGATCGAGCAGCTTGACGACGATGGCGTGACGGTCAACCTGGTCCGCACGGTTCCCGATCGCCATGCCAACCTCGCGGTGATCGAACTCGACGGCGAGCTGCAGGTGGCCAGCGCGGGGGTGCCGGTGAAACTGACCACGACGGTGGCCAACTACGGCGAGGCTCTGGTCGGGCGGGTCAACCTGGCCGTCAGCGTCGACGGGGAGAGGCTGCCGTTGGAGGTGACCGTCGAGCGGCTCGAGGCGGGAAAGACAGTCGAACAGTCCTTCGAGGTCACCTTTGACGATCCCGGCAAGCACCGGGTCGAGGTGACCCTGCCCGGCGACGCCCTGAGGGCCGACAACATCCGGCACCTGGCCGTCGAGGTGGCTCCGGCCAACCGCGTGCTGGTGATCGAAGGAAATCCGGCCGCCCAGGAAGGCATCTTCCCGACACTGGCCCTGGCCGCCAATCCCCAGGCTTCCGGTTACCGAACAGTCGTGGCCACCCCCGACTACCTCTATCGCCAGAACATCGATGGCTTCCAGAGCATCCTGATGCTCAACGTCGCCGAGTTGACTCCCGACGCGGTCGAGGCTCTGGAGGCGTTCGTCCGTGACGGGGGTGGCTTGGTCTGGTACGCCGGTGACTCGATCAACCCCGCCTCGTACAACACCCTGTTGTACGCCGAGGGGAAGGGCCTGTTTCCGGTTCCATTAGCCGATGCGCCCCGCGAGTTGGCTCGAGACGATGTGGCCGCACCTGGACCGGACCTGAAGCTGACCGAGCACCCGATGCTGGCCGGCCTGCAGGGGCAGGACAACCCCGAGATCGAAGCGACAAGGGTGTTCCGGTACTTCCCCGTCTCGGATGACTGGCAGAAGGATGACCGCCAACGCAACGACACCGTACGGACGATTGCCCGGCTGCGGACACGCGACCCGTTGCTGCTCGAACACCGGTTCGGACGCGGACGGGTGATCACCTGTTTGACCACCTGCGGAACCGGCTGGACCAACTTCCCGCAATACCGCAGCTTCGTGCCGTTCCACTTCGAACTCCAGAAGTACATCTCGCGTGCCGATCGCGTGATGCCCCGCCGCGAGTCGGGGGCTCCAATCCACCTGGAACTCGACCCCGCCCGTTTCGGTCCGGCGATCCGGATCGAACCTCCGAAGAACTCCGGGCAGGTGACCGCCGAACTGCAGGTGCAGCCGGAGGCCGTGCGGACGGCTCCGGCCGGCGGTAAGCCCGAGCCGGGGGACGGGAACACTGATGACTCGGCGGACGACGCAAAAGTCGAAACCGACGCCAAGGCGGCGGCACCCGGCCAGAGTGATGCGACACCGACGCTGCGTCGCGTGATCGATTATGACCGGACCGATTATCCCGGGGTCTACCGCGTGCGGTTGATTGATGCCAGCCAAGTGGCGGTCGAGCGGTGGTACGCCTACAACACCGGTCGCGATGAGGGCCGGATGGCGCTGATTGAAACCGGGGCCATCCGCAAGGCGCTGGGGCCGGAATTGACCGATGAGGTGAGGATCCAGGAGGCGGGGGCGACCGAGTGGTTGGCCGGGGAGGAGTCGGACCGGGACATCCGGGAGTGGATTCTGGGTCTGCTGGTGCTGGTGATGCTGGCCGAGCAGATGATGGCCTACCGGTTGAGTTACCATTCCTCGGCGGCTGCGGCCGGGGGTGGGGCATGATCGCTTCCCTGCTGGCCGTCGAGCAGACGATCCGCGTGATCGAGTGGGGGCTTCCCGAGTCGGGCCTGGGCTGGGTTGCGTTGGTGCTGAGCACCGTGCTGCTGCTGATCTTCGTCGTCGCCTGTTATCTCCGCGACACCCGTGACATGTCCCGCCTGTGGACCGGCTGGCTGTTGCTGCTCCGCCTGGCGGTCATCGTGGGATTGCTGCTGGTGTTCTTGAACCCCCGCGAGCGGGAGAGCGAGAAGACGTTTCGCCCGTCTCGGGTGATCCTGTTGGTCGACACGTCGTTGTCCATGAGTTTTCCGGAGAACAAGCCGGGGGGCGCGGCGGTGGCCGGCGGCGAGGGTGAACGGACCCGGGCGCTGGCGCTGCGTGAACTGCTTTCCGAAACACCGCTGGTCAAGACACTGATCCGGGATCACCAGGTCCGGATCTACACCTTCGATGCCGGTCTGGACGACGAGCCGGTTTTCGAATTCGCCAGCCGTGACCCACGTGGACGCCCGGCCGATGACCGGTCGTCAACCGCTGACGGGTCCGGCGATCCCGAGCTTCCCACGGCCGATGCCTGGGACCGGGCGATTCGTCCGTGGTCGGTGGCCGGAGCAGGCCAGGCGAAAGGAGCCGGCGGGGGACTGGAAACCCGCGTGGGTGAAGCGGTGCTGACGGTGCTGCAACGGGAGGGCGGGGACGGCCTGGCGGGGGTGGTGATCATGACCGACGGAGCCTCCAACGCGGGCACCGATCCCGGTCCGGCCCGGCAGCTGGCGGTCCGTCGCAAGGTCCGATTGTTCGCCGTCGGAGTCGGCAGCCTGGAACTGCCGGACAATATCCAACTGGTCAATGTGCAGGCTCCGACCGACGTTCACCTCGGTGATGCCTACGGCTTCAGCGTCTTCGTCAAGGGCCAGGGGGCCGGGGTCCTGGGCAAGGACGTGCAGATCGAGTTGCTCCGCAAGCCCGAATCCGGCGAGGGCGATCCCGACGAGAAGGTCGACGCGCAGACCGTGCGACTGCCGCTGGACGCGGGACCGGTGGAGGTCAAATTCGAGCTGAATCCCGATACGGCAGGACGGTTCGAGTTCCTGGTGCGGGCGGTTTCGCCGGCGGGCATCACGGAACTCTCTGCCGATGACAATCACCGCCGACGGCTGGTCAACGTCACCGAGCGGAAGTTGAAGGTGCTGTTGCTGGCCGGCGGCCCGATGAGAGATTACCGCTTTGTCCGCAACATGCTGTATCGGCACCCGGGAGTCGAGATCGACGTGCTGCTGCAGACGGCCGATCCGGGTGATGCGATCAGCCAGGACGCCGACCGCGTGCTGCAGGAATTCCCCGCGGCACGCGAGGAGTTGTTCGTCTACGACGTGATCGTGGGGTTTGACCCCGACTGGCAGGCGATTCCCGACACGCGTCGCGAGATGCTGGTCGAATGGATCGAGAAGCAGGCGGGGGGATTGCTGGCGGTGGCCGGAGACGTGTTCACGCCCGAATTGGCAGATGTGTCGGCCCCGTTGGATGACATCCGCACGCTCTATCCGGTCATCCTCGAACCACTTCCCCTCGAAACCAATCTCACCCGCGCTGCCGACCAGGCCTGGCCGGTCGAATTCTCCGACGACGGACTCGACGCCGCCTTCCTGCACCTCTCCGACGATACCGCCGACCCGATGGAGGCCTGGGCCGAATTTGACGGGGTCTTTCGCTGTTTCCCCACGACGGGTCCCAAGGACGGGGCGCTGGTGTTTGCCCGCTTCTCGGATCCCAGCAGTGATCGTCCCGTGCTGATGGCCTCGCAGTTCTACGGCAGCGGTCGGGTGCTCTACCTGGGGTCTCCCGAGTTGTGGCGACTGAGAGCACTTGATGAGGATCTCTTCGACCGGTTCTGGATCAAGGCCATCCGCGAACTGGGCCAGGCACGGCTCAAGCGAGGCACCAATCGGGGGACGCTGTTGTTGGATCGCACCGAGTACCTGCTCGGACAGACCATCACGCTGCGGGCTCACCTGCTCGATCCGCAGTTCCAGGATCTCGCCGTGGAAACCGTGCCGATCGAGCTGTTCGGGCCGGATGGGCGCCAACTGGGACTCAACCAGCTGCGGCGGCAACCCAATCGGCCCGGGCAGTACGTCGGCAGCTTCCGCGCCAGTCAGCCGGGCACGTTCCGGCTGGCGGTACCGATTCCTCCCGAGGAAGACGAACGGTTGAGTGGCCGGATTGATGTCGTGTTGCCCGATCTCGAGTCGATTGATCCTCGGCAGAATCGGCCGCTGTTGGCCGGCATGGTGCGGGGAACCGGCGGCGAGTATCTCGAGTTGGCCAAGGCCGAGACGCTGCCGGCGAGCCTGCCGAACCTGGGCACCGAGTTGTTGGTCGACAAGGGCCGCCCGTCCCCGTTGTGGGACCGGGCCTGGGTGTTGTACCTGCTGGTCGGACTGCTGTGTGTCGAGTGGATTACGCGGAAGCTGTTGAAACTGGCCTGAGACGTCGGGACGTGGTGCGGTTAGAATGACGAGTCGAGATCAGCCGAGGGTGAGACCGAATCGATGAGCAGCACGACCGTGCCGTTTGCCGGAGGATCGTCGGGAACCCGAGTTCCCTCGGCCGTCGCCGATGTGCTGAGGGGCCTGAAGCGACGGATCCGCCTGTATGTCGCGGTCGAGGGGACCGCGCTGGTGCTGGTGTTGCTGGCGTCGCTGTTCTGGATCAGCCTCGGGCTGGACTGGGCCTGGTTCCGCGTCAGCCGACTCGAGCTGCCGGTCTGGTTCCGCGTGGCCTTTGACGTGCTGGTGGTCAGCGGTACTGTCGTCGCTGCGGTCGGCTGGATCGGGCTGCGTTGGGCACGCCGCTTCCGGGCTCGGGGATTGGCCCTGGTGCTGGAACGCCGTTTCCCTGAACTCGACGATCGGATGATCACCGCGATTGAAATGGCTGACGTGGGAGATGATGAGTTGACTCCGCTGAGCCGGGCGATGCTCGACCGGACGCTCCGAGACGTGGTCGAGGCGAGCCGGCAACTCGAAGTCGGTGACGTGTTCCAGAAGCGGCCGTTGCGACGCGCCGTGTTGATGGCCGTCGGTCTGCTGGTTTCGATCGGCGGCCTCGCCGCCGCCGAATCGGGAGTGATCTCCCGCTGGGCCGACGGGTTCCTGGGGCTCGAGGAGAGCTACTGGCCCCGCGACTACCAACTGGTGGTGACGGTCGTTCGCGGACCGTCCCAGGCCGATGTGTCGATCGACGCCAAGACGCCTTATCAGCATCCTCGAGGGGATGACCTGGTGCTGGCGATCGAGGTCCGGCCCGATCCGTCACGACCGGATGTCGCTCCGCTGACTGACGTGGAGATGACCTATCGTCAGGCCGGGGGATCGGGACGAGCCGCCTGTTCGCAACGCGGTCCTCACCAGTTTCGATTCACACGCGGCGGGCTGCTCGAGGACCTGACCTTCTGGGTCAGCGGGGGCGACTACATCAACCGTCACCCGTACCGTGTCCGGGTCGTCGATCCTCCAACCGTTGAGCAGATCGTGCTCAACTGCCGGTATCCCGAATACACCGGGATCGCTCCGGCTCAGCAGGCGGTCCAGGGCATCCAGGTCGATGTGCCGCTCGAAACCGGCGTGGGACTGCAGGCTCGAACCAACAAGCCGTTTGTGGGTGTGCATGTTGAATTTGACAGGTACCGCCTGGTACTCGAAAGCGACAACAACGTACCGAAGGCGTGGTTCGAACAGCAGACCGAGGATGGCCAGGCGGTTCGGCGACGGGCGATTGATCCGAAGCTGCTGCTGAGAATCTCAAAGGACGGTTCACTCGAGTGGCCCACCAGGTTGCTGAAACTGCCACTGATGGTCGGCACCGGGGCGTCCAGGGACCTGGACAAGATCTTCGCCGATGCCGCGGGCACGGCGGTGTTGTCCGAGCCGATTCCGCTGCCCCCCGACGTTCAGATGAGAATTTCGGTGCTCGATACTGACGACATCCTCAGCCGAGATCCTGCGCGGTTGACGATCAACGGCATCGTTGATCAGCCGCCGGAGATCGAGACCACGCTGAAGGGGATCGGGACCGAAGTGACCCGGATCGCCCGGATCCCGATCGCCGGGGTGGTCCGAGACGATTATGGCGTCGCCGAGGTGCACTTCGAGTACCAGGTGGTCGACGGAAATACACGGCCCGATCAACTTGGCGGCGAGTGGCTCAAACGGTTGCTGTTGCGTCCGCCGTCGAACCGGCCGCGTGAGTTTCTTCTGACAACGGCTCGCGCGGACATTCCACGCGACGACGCGCTGAAGACCCCGCAGCACGAACAGGCTGTCTGGTTCGATCTTCGGCAATTGAGTCCCGAACCGACCATCGGGCAGAAACTGGTGATTACGCTCGTGGGCACCGATGCCGACGACAAGAACGGTCCTCACTCGATTCGGTCCAGTCCGATCCACGTGTTCTCGATCGTCAGCAACGAGGACCTGCAGTTTGGCCTGATCCAGAAGGAACTCAGGCTCCGGCAGCGGTTTGAACAGGTCATCGATGACATCGAGCGGATTCGAAAGAACCTCCTGGGCTACCGACGGCAGGTCGACGAGGCGAACAATGCGACCGAGGGGAACGGTGGCGAGGATGGCGGGGAACAGGTCAACCCGGCCGAACGATCGATCAACGAGGTGATTCGCGGCCACAACGAGACGGTGGCGATTACCGAGGGGTTCGCCGACATCCGCGACGAGTTGATCAACAACGGCGTCCACACTCAGCAGACACTGACCCGAATAGATGAGGGCGTGCTGAATCCTCTACAACGAATCACTACCGAAGACTACACTGATGTAGAGACAACACTGAGGGCCTTGGCCCGTGTCTCGCGCGATGGGGCGATTCCACCGCTGCCAGCCATCGACACCGCGACCGATTCCCTGCAGTCGCTGCTCGAACGCATGCGGCGGGTGCTCAGGGAAATGCAGAAGCTCGAGACCTACCAGGAAGCACTCAAGCTGCTCAAGCAGATCATCGATGACGAAGAGAAGCTGCTCGAGAAGACTCGCGATGAGCGCAAACGCGATCTGATCAAGAAACTCAACGGGCCCGCTGACAAGGGCGACCCGAAATCCGAAAAGAGACCGCCGACGGAGAAGAAACCCTGATCCCGCCGTGACTTGTCCTCGGCCCCCATCGGCTCAATAGTCCCGTGAAGACGACCACGGTCGTCGCCGGAGATTCTCTCATGAACGTTCGTATTGCCTCGCTGCTGTTCGCACTGCTGCTTGGTGGAGCCATTCTCGTCTCCGCACAGGACGCTCCCAAGAAGGCCGTTCCCAAGAAGGACGTCGGCCTGAAGGCGACTACGAAAAAGGCACCGGCACGCAAGCGCGGTCGCAAGACCGAACTCGACGATCAACAGCAGGGGATCTCGTCCCGCTACAAGAAATTCGAGAAGAAGCTGCTGCAGTTGGCCCAGTTCCTCAGGGAAAACGATCCCGAACGGGCCGAGTTGCTCAGGCGGGCCTATGGGCAGAGCCGTGACGACAACATCTCGAACAGTCTCGAACGGATCGCCTCGTTGCTGGACGGACAGAAGCGGTTGGGAGACGCGGTTGGCGCACAGACCGAAGTGGTCGTCAATCTCCAGTCTCTGCTCATCCTGCTTCAAAGCGATGATCTCAAGGACTCGATCGAGAAGGAAAAGGAGCGGATCAAGGACCTGTTGAAGAATCTGCGGACCGTTATCGGCAAGCACAAGCGGGCACGGACCGCCAACGAGCGAGGTGATGCAGCCGATCGGGTTGCCGGTCGGCAGTCCGATGCCGCGAAAAAGGCCCGGGACCTGATCAAGAAGATCGATGGTCAGGATGAGGACAGCAGGAACAAGGACGGCAAGGGGAAAGACGGCAAGGGGAAAGACGGCAAGGGGAAAGACGGCAAGGGGAAAGACGGCAAGGGGAAGGACGGCAAGGGGAAGGACGGCAAGGGGAAGGACGGCAAGGGGAAGGACGGCAAGGGGAAGGATGGCAAGGGGAAGGACGGCAAGGGGAAGGACGGCAAGAGTCAACAGGGGCAGCAGTCAAAGCAGGACGACGACAAGACCCCGGGGCGTGATGAGATCGAGCGTGCGCAGCGGGAGATGGAGCGTGCGATCGAGGAACTCAAGAAGAAATCGCGTGACGCGGCTGCCGATCACCAAGACAAGGCTCTCAAGGACCTGTTGGTGGCCAAGGAGAAGCTCGAAGAGATTCTGCGTCAACTGCGGGAAGAAGAGCGGAAGCTGTTGCTGGCGGCTCTGGAAGCTCGGTTCCAGAAGATGCTGGCCATGCAGTTGGCTGTCTTCCAGGGCACGATCACCCTGGGTCAGGTATCGGCTGATGCCTGGGTTGGTCGGCACACGACGCAGTCGATCAAGCTGGCCCGCGATGAGGAGGAGATTGCCGTCGAGGCAATCAAGGCTCTGACGTTGTTGAAGGAAGAAGGCTCGTCGGTGGCGTTTCCCGAAGCGGTTATCGAGTTGCGTGAGGACATGCTGGTGGTGTCTCGTCGGCTCGAGGAATCGAAGGTCGGTAAGCTGACTCGGGCGATAGAAAAGGACATCATCGAGTCGCTCGAGGAGATGATCGACGCGTTGCAGAAGGAACTCGAGAAGACCGAGGACGAGAAAAAGGAACAGGAACAGAAAAAACAGCAGCAGCAGCAGCAAGACCAGGAACCGCCGTTGGTGGACAAGCTGGCCGAGTTGAAGATGCTGCGAGCGTTGCAGTTGCGTGTCAATCGGAGGACACGGCGGTTGGCTCGTCTGATTGACGGTGAGCAGGCCAAGGACAACGACGTGATTCAACAGTTGAAGGACCTGGCTCGTCGGCAGGCCCGGGTGCAGAAGGCCGCCCGGGACCTGGCCACCGGGCGCAACCGTTAGCCGAACAGGCTTCGGGGGGATCATGCGGCGAACGGCTCACTGGCAGGCCCTCTTGCGGCCCCTGGTTTTGGCATCTTGCCTTGTGCTGGTGTTGGTGCCGGTGGCCGTCGGGCAGCAGACCGTCGAGGTATTGACCCTGCGGAATCAGCCTCATCCCGTGGCCATCGGTGGTGGTGGTTACGTGTTGGCCGGAGAGAAGGTTTCGGGTCGCCTGGTCGCGTTGACGCAGGCCGGGATTACGGTCGAGGGGAAGAGTGGTCGTCTCCCACTGGTACCCACTGGCGACGTACTGGACGTTCGCTTTTCGTTGACCAAACCGGTGACGAGACTGTCGAAGCCGGCTGCGGCCTGGGTTCGATTGGTTGACGGGAGTCGGATCGGTTGCCGGGCCGTGGCAGCGACACCCAAGCAGGTGAAATTGCAGACACAGCACCTGGGGGAACTGGCGGTTCCGGCCGCGCGGATTTCGGCCATCCGATTCGGGAAGGCACAACGAGGAGTGGTCGATTCGTGGCGGGACCTGCTGGGCCGCGAGATCAAGCGGGACCGGCTGGTGATCCTCAAGGGCAAGACCCTGGATTATCTCGACGGTGTTGTTGGCGAGGTCAATGACGAGCAGATCAAGTTCTTGCTCGACGGAGACGAGATTCCGGTGCCACTGCAACGGGTCTACGGGATCATCTTCTTCCGCAAGGCGACGACCTCCCAGGGGGCCGCTCCGATAGTGTGCCAGGCGGCATTGCGTAGCGGAGACGCGTTTGGGCTGACCTCGGTCAGCGTTGACGACAAGACCTGTCACGGCGTTCTGGTCGGTGGTGCCAAGGTCAGCCTGCCCGTCGCACAACTTGAACGGCTCGACTTTGCTGCCAGCCGGATCATCCATCTGTCGGCGATGACGCCTCGAGATGTCGAGCACGTCCCGTATTTCGACGTGACCTGGAAGTACCGTCGCGACCGCAACCTGGATGGTGGGCCGTTGAAGGTTGGTGGGCAACGATTCGCGCGAGGTCTGGCACTGCATTCCAAGACGCGACTGGTCTACGCCCTGGCCGCCCATCACCGGCGGTTCCAGGCGTGGATGGGGATCGACGCGTTGGTCGGTCGCAGGGGAAACGTGCACGTGGTGATTTCGGCCGACGGCAAGACGTTGCTCGAGACCGATGTCAAGGGGACCGACAAGCCGCGGCTGGTGGACCTGGACGTGACCGGCCGGCGGGAATTGCAGATCCTGGTCGATTTCGGCGGCGACCTCGATATCGCCGATCACCTTGATCTGGCTGATGCCAGGTTGGTCCGCTAGGAGTTTTTTCCGACGGAATTCGGTCACATGATCGGCAGCCGGTGACGACAACTGGGAGGCAGAGGCGACGTGAGAGTTTTCAAGCGACATGGGTGCCCGGGCTGCCGTTGGTGGCCGGTAGTGATCGTGCTCCTGCTTGTGGCCGTACTGCCGCGGACGACTCGTGCGGTTGATCCGGCGGTGCTGGCAGCCGAGGCGAAGCGGATCGAAGTGGCCTCACGCCTGGCGTCGAGCGTGGTGGCGATTTTTTCTCGAGGCGGGAAGGGGGGCGGGTCGGGGGTGGTGATCAGTTCCGACGGTTACGCCCTGACCAATTTTCACGTCACCCGGGGGGCCGGCACGTTCATGAAGTGTGGGCTCAATGACGGACGACTCTACGACGCGGTGATCGTTGGCATCGATCCGACCGGAGATGTCGCGCTGGTGAAACTCCTGGGTCGCGACGATTTTCCTCACGCCCAACTCGGTGACAGCGACAAGCTGAAGGTCGGCGATTGGACCTTCGCGATGGGCAACCCGTTTCTGCTGGCGACCGACTTTCAGCCGACGGTGACCTACGGCATCGTCAGTGGATTGCACCGCTACCAGTATCCGGCCGGAACGATTCTCGAATACACCGACTGCATCCAGATCGACACGTCGATCAACCCGGGCAACTCGGGCGGCCCACTGTTCTCCGCGGGCGGACAACTGGTGGGGATCAACGGGCGGGGATCGTTCGAGAAGCGGGGCCGAGTCAATTCGGGGGCTGGCTACGCCATCTCGATCAACCAGATCAAGCTCTTCATGGACCATCTCCGCAGCGGCCGTGTCGTCGATCACGCCACGCTGGGGGCGACAGTGACGACCCGCGAGGATGGTGCGGTCGTCGTCGACGGGATACTGGACGAATCCGAGGCTTACCGACGCGGGCTCCGCGTGGGAGACGAGCTCATCTCGTTCGCCGGCCGGCCGCTGAGGAGCGTCAACCAGTTCAAGAACATCCTGGGGATCTACCCCAAGGGATGGAAACTGCCTCTGGTCTTTCGACGCGAGCAGGTGCGAACCGAGGTGGTGCTGCGGTTGCGGGCGCTGCACCGGGCCAGCGAATTGACAGGACCGCCCAAGGCCGACCGACCTCGTCGCGGAAGGCCCCGGCCCGGTCAACCCGGACGACCCAAGAGACAGCCTCGCCGCGGTCGCCGTCCCCCGGCTGCCAAGCCGCCGGAAAAGTACAAGCATCTCTTCGTCAAGAAGACCGGCTTCGCCAACTACTATTTCAATCAGCAGGAACAGAAGCGGGTGATGAGGGAAGTGACCCGGCTGGGTGATTTCACCAGTGCGGCGGGAGCGTGGGTGCTGGCCGGCAAGACGGCTGCCGGAGACGCGTACCAACTGACCCTGGCCGAGGCCGGCGTCGGACTCTCCTGGAAACAGAAGGCGTATTTCCAGGAACTCGAGTCGGCTGAACCGCTCGACGAGCCGAAGGGCAGTGGCGGATTCCTGTACGCGATGCAGATGTGGAAGACCTTCCTTGCCAACCGGACGAAAGGCTTTGGCGAGTTCTACTACCTGGGCAGCGAGCCGCTGGATGGATCTGGCGCCCGTGTTGACGTCATGATCAGCGAACTTGGCAATGTCCGCTGCCGCTGGTACCTCGATCGCAAGCAGGGTCGGTTGCTGGGGTTTGATTCTCAACGGGAAGAGGACACCGACGAGTGCGAGGTGCGGTTGACCGGGGATATCGAATCCGGCGGACGGCACTGGCCGAAGGCGATCGTGGTTCGTTCGGGGGGACAGGCGGTCGCGAGTTTTGGAGTCGCGACGGTGACTGTCCGGAAGGAGGCGGCGAAATGATGGGGACCCGGGTCATTTCAACGGTTCTCACACTGCTGGCTGCAGTTGTGGCATGGCCGTCGGTCGCCGTCGGCCAGTCGGTGTACTCGACGATCCAGCGCGTCCAGCAGCGGACCGTCAAGGTCTTCGGTGCCGGTGGCATCAAAAGACTGCACTCCTACAGCACGGGGTTTGTGGTGTCTTCGGCCGGTCACGTGGCGACCGTCTGGAGCCATGTGCTGGATACAGAGGAGTTGATCGTTGTGCTGGCCGATGGCCGCAAGATTCCCGCCAAGGTATTGGGAGCCGAGCCCCAACTCGACCTGGCTGTGCTCGAATTGAAGGGGGACGACCTGGAACTGTCCGCGTGGGATCTCGAGGCCGATTCTTCAGATGCCGGTCCAGGAACGCGGGTTCTGGGGTTCAGCAACATGTTCCGCGTGGCCACCGGTGACGAAATGGTGTCGGTGATGCATGGCGTGGTGGCGGCCAAGGCCCCGCTGACGACACGTAGTGGAGCGTTTGAAACGTCCTACGAGGGCACGGCGTACATCGTCGATGCGGTGACCAACAACCCGGGCGCCGGGGGTGGCGTGTTGACGACCCGGGGAGGACGTTTGCTGGGGATGATCGGCAAGGAATTGCGGAACGCGGCAAGCAACACATGGGTGAATTACGCGGTCCCGATGTCTGAGTTGAAACTGCCGATCCAGCAGATCATTGCCGGCAAGTACCGTGCCCGTCAGCGCGGGCCGGACGAGACGGATGCGGTGGCGAGATTTCGGCCGCTGGAGTTCGGCATCGTGCTGGTGCCGGATGTGCTGTTTCGAACACCGGCTTTCATCGACCGGGTGCAGCCCGGGTCGGCCGCGGCCACTGCCGGGTTGCAGCCGGATGACCTGGTGCTGTTCGTCAACGGCGATCTGGTGCAGTCGTGCCGAGTGCTCAAGCAGCGGCTCGGGCGGATCGATGCCGGTGGCACACTGAAATTGACCGTACGGCGTGGCGACAAGTTGGTGCCGGTCGAGATGCCGGTGCCCGACAAGCCGTTGACGCCGGCACCGGGACAGGCCAAGACGAAGCCGCCCGGGGGGAGCAAGTGATGAGGGCAGTGAGGGTGCCGGAATGGCGGATGGGACGGGTGACCGGTTGGTTGTCCTTCTGCCTGGTTGCTGCGGCGGCGGGATCGGCGGTGGCCCAGGACCTGACCGTCGTGGATCTCGAGACCCGCGAAGAGCAGGCGTTCAAGGAGGCTTCGGCGGTGGTGGCACCCGCGGTGGTCCGTATCCAGACCGTTGGCGGTCTCGATCGTGTCGGACGCATATTGACCGGGACGGCCGCGACGACCGGCGTCGTGGTTTCGCCGGATGGTTATGTCATCTCCAGTGCCTTCAACTTCGTTTCGCGGCCGGCGTCGGTGCTGGTCACCTTGTCGGACGGACGTCGATTTCCGGCCAAGATCGTCGCCAACGACCGGGCGAGGATGTTGACGTTGTTGAAGATCGACGTCGTCGGGTTGGCGGTGCCCAAGACGGCACCTCGAGACGGATTTCGAGTCGGCCAGTGGGCAATCGCCATGGGGCGGACCTACGAAAGTCCTCTGCCGAATCTCTCGGTCGGAATCGTCAGCGCGCTGAACCGAATCTGGGGACGGGCCCTGCAGACCGACGCCAAGATATCACCGGCCAACTACGGTGGTCCACTGGTCGACATCCAGGGTCGGGTAATCGGCGTGCTTGTTCCGCTTTCGCAACGCCAGGCCGGACAAACTGCGGGGGTCGAGTGGTACGACTCGGGGATCGGTTTCGCGATTCCGATGGTCGACATCCTGGGGACGCTGCCGAGGTTGAAGGCCGGCGAGGACCTGCTGCCGGGATTGATGGGCATCACCTTGAAGCCGGGCGACGTCTACGCGTCGGCGGCGGTCATCGACCGTGTCCGGTTCAATTCGCCGGCGGAGAAGGCCGGCCTGAAACCCGGTGACGTGATCGTCTCGGTCGACGGACAGGCGATCAAGAGACTGGTGCAGGTCCGGCACGCGCTGGGCAACAAGTATGCCGGCGAGACGATCACGGTGCTGGTCAAGCGTGGCGAGAAGTCGGTGGAACAGAAGATCGAACTCACCGGAAAACTCGAACCCTACACCCCGGTCTTTCTCGGACTGCTCCCTGTCCGCAAGAAACTGGGTGAGGCGTCTGACGGCGTGACCGTACGAGGGATTCTGCCCGAGAGTCCTGCGTCCAAGGCGATGATTCGCCCGGGTGACCGGGTGGTGCAGTTGGACGACAAGGCGGTGGTCGACCTGGCCGGGCTGTTCGATGCGATCAGCCGGCGAAGGGTGGGAGACGAAGTCAAGGTGCACGTTGATCGGGGGGGTGCGAAGCAGATGCTGACGGCCAGGTTGGCGGTCGTTCCCTCCGAGGTGCCCGCGGTGCTCGAGTCCGACGTGATCGTTGCACCCGACCCGAAACCGGCCGATCTGCCCAAGACCGGTCGATTCAACCAGGATCTCACCGGCCACGATCACAGCTTCTGGGCATATGTTCCCGAAACCTACAACCCGGCACACGGCTACGGGTTGGTCGTCTGGATCCACCCGGGCAGTGACACGATGGAAGCCGACATCCACGACCTCTGGAAACCGATCTGTGACGAGCGTGGGTTGATCCTGGTTGGTCCGCGGGCCAAGGAGATCGCCGGTTGGAGTCTCAACGAGGCCGGGTTCATCGAGGCTCTCGTCCAGGAGATGCAGCAGAAGTACCGGATCGACAGTCAGCGGATCGTGCTGCACAGTTACTCGGACGGTTGCCGTTTTTCCTTCCACCTGGCCTTCAAGTACCGGTCGCTGTTCCGTGGTGTGGCGGCGTCATCCGAGCCCCTGAAGATCGCACCGCCGGAGAATCGTCCCGATGTCCGGCTGCAGTTCTTCTTCTCGTGCGGTGACAAGGACAACCTCTACCGCCTGGTGCAGCAGACGCGAAAACGGCTCACGGCGATGAAGTTCCCTGTCGTCTTGACGACCGTGCCCGGCGAGGGACACAGCTATCCCCCGATCCCGGTGCTCGACGCCATTGCCCGCTGGATCGACATGCTCGACCGGATTTAGTTCCGGATCCCGCGATGCCGGGTGGATGATGGAAGATCCATCGCATCCTCGGGGTGATCATCCCTCGGATCCCGCCAGGGTCCGCCGACGGTTCGAGCGGCTTCGCAGCAGCAACACGGTAGCCATCGCTGTGGCCAACCCCAGCCCGATCGCTCCGGCGAGTCCGGCCATCCACCAGCCGAGCCCGATCAACAGCCAGGCGAACGAGTCGTGACGGCGGATCCAAGCTTTCAGTCTCGATCGCTCCAGCCGCGGCCATCCCCATGCGATGGCAGCGGCCAGTGTGGTCGACACCAGGATCTGCCACACGATCCACCAGCCGGAGGGTGATCCGGTCACCTCGACCGGCCGCTCGATTCGCCGGGCCCCCTGCGTCGGTGGCGGGGAGGTGGTGGGGGGCTTGCTCGACAGGGGGGCGGTGTTCGCCGGTTCGGTGCGACGTGACAAGTGCCAGTTGGGTCCGTTGAGTCGCCAGATTGTGGCCAGTTCGTCGACACCAAGTTCTTCGCCGGAGAGGTCGTCGGGCCACGAGTCCAGTCGCGAGACATCTCCATCGGGCACCCAGCTGATTTCCCCGGGCAGGATCAGCAGACGCTGGCGGACCTGTCGTCCCGAGACCAACGGCAACGGCGGTGTCCAGCGATCCGAATCGGGGGCGTCGGGCAATGTCGCGTCGAGTGTCACCTCGGCCACGCTCTCGTATTCCGCCTCGAGACGACCATCCTCGACTGATGTCAATTCGGGGGTGGGTTGCCATTGGATGGGTGCGTCGGTCCCGTTGACCGCCAGCAGGGCCGATTCGATCGTCACCAGCAACGGGCCGCTGGTCTGTGGTCCGGACAAGGGAATCGTCCGAGTCCGCAGTCGCCAGGGACCGTCGGGATCCAACTGCAGCCGATACACCAGTTGCAGAGGTGTCGGGAGGTTCTTTCGTCGGATGTTGAGTTCCACCGGTTTCTTGTCGGTGGAGAGAATGAACCGGCCAGCCAGCACCTCGCGGGCATCAACGGCTGTGGTGGCGGCGTCTTCTGTGGGACTCAGGGGCTCGGCCCCAGTGACCGTCACAGCCAGCTGCGGGTCGTGATACAGGCTCAGTGTACTCGACGAGGTCTCTGCGTCGATGAAAGCCACTTCGGGCAATACAACACGTTTTGCCGCGTCCAACGGCAACTCACCCTGGATCGTGATGTTCTGGATGCCCGACTGGGTCTCCTCTTCGAACAGATTGGCGTCCTTGAGAAACAGCACCAGTTGATCTCCGACCCGGGCACTTCGAGCGAGTCGGTCGGCGCCGTCCTGCTGCTGGATTCCGATCGAGGTGATCTTCAGCCGGGGGTCGATTTTCAGGGCGTGGTGAAACACCGACAATCCGGTCGTTTTTGCCGAGGCCGTGATGGTCAGTTCCAGTCGGTCCTCTCGAACGTGCAGGAACTGTTCGACACGGACCAGGCGTCGCGGCCGCAGCGTCAGGACATCCAACGGCAGGCTGACAGGTTTCTCCAGCGTCCACGCCAGCGAGGCAACCGGTTGCGTGGGGTCCTGATCATTCTGCCAATCCCGGGTGAACTCCACGACGTCCATCGCAGTGGCTCCCGCGGGGGACGGGGCGACCACCGCCAGTCGAAATCCACCGGCCGGGTTGACTCCCATTTTCATCGGACTGGCCACGACCGGAATCGGGGGAACACCGTGTGCGAGCGTGATGCCGGGGTCGATTTCAAGTCGTCCGGCGTCGGCGGCCACGGGCAGTCGTCCGGAGAGCCGGATCTCAAAATCCCCGTTCTGTGGATTCGCGAATTCGATGATGACCAGTTGGCGACCGCCGTCGGGTGGTAGAGATCTGACGGCCAGGACGTCCGGTGCGGCGATATCACCGGGTCGGAAGACGAGTTGGTCGGGCAGGGACAGAGTGAGGACGCTCAGGTCGCCGCCACTGACCGATACGGGCAGTCGGTATTCGAGGCGAGTCTCCAGCGGGTGAATTCTGACGAGACAGAGTGGGTCTGCGGTGGCGGTGGACCGGGGACGTGATGTCGTGGCGGCCGGGTCACTGGTCCAGGCCAACTGCAGTCGTCGGCTCGCACCCAACAGGAATTCTCCGTTTGCCGGGTCGATTCTGATCGCAGATGGGATCGCGACTTTCGGTGGGTTCGGCGGCAGCACCAATTTGAGTCGGCCAGCGAGGATTCTGGGAATTGCCAGATCGATGCTGCCGCCACCGGACGAGGGTTTCACCGTGGGGCGAAGATCGAGTTCCACCCGGTCGACTCGAGGTGTGTCCGTCGTCCCCGGTGGCAGGTCCAACAGCAGCGTGCTGCCGTCATCGTCGCGGGCGAGGGGGTGACGTTGGCCGTTGACACGGCACGCATCGGGAGCCAGGTTGACGCCATCGATGGGCAACCGGATCCGGACCGTGTCGTTCCGGCCTGTGACGACGGCTTCAAAGACGGCGGTCAGGCTGATCTGGCCGTCGGGTTGAATTGTCGCGAAGTAGTCGGCCCGTCTGAGCAGCACGCCGCTGTCGGCGTTGCCGGCACGACGTTCAGCGTGCAGGGTTTCAAGCAGGTCCGGGCGGACAAACGCAAAGGGTGTCGCCGGAGACGGCCGACCATTGGCATCAACCGGCAGCAGGACATCGGGGCGAGTGGCCGTCGGTGGTCGGGCCGGTGCGGGTGGTGTCGTGGGCGGTTCCTGTGCGATCGCGTGTGAGACTCCGGCGAAGGTCAAAAGCAGACCCAGGCTGGTCGGGACGCCCCGATAGCTCCGGGTCGAATCCAGCGATTCCTCCTCGAGAACATCGAGGTCTCCCATCGCGGAAGCCAATCGGTCCGCCGATTGACGATTCCACAGGGACGGGGGCAGCAACAGCAGAAGCCAACCGGCTGCGAGCATGGCTCCGGTCAGGAGGGTCCACGGGGCCGGCGTCCACCAGCCCAGCAGGACCAGCGCGGCCAAGCCGCCTGCGGTCCACCGAGTCGTCGGTCGTCGGTCGGTCAGGCGGCAACGGATGCCGATCACCAGTGCCAAAATCAGCACCAGCCACGCCAACGCCGTCAGGCGATCGTGTCTCACCACACTCACAGCCAACTCTGCAGGTGGCCTCGTGAAGGAAAAGCGTCGGGTGTTCCAGCCGAATGCCCGTCGTCGATCTGAAAGCGACGGTCCGCTGCGTGCTCCACCGAAGATCCGTCGCCAGGCCGACGGGGACAGCGGATTGAACATCTCGCGATGGGGCCCGCGACCGATCGGACCCAGCCAGCGGGATGTCCAGTGTTCTTCACCCGATTGACCCGTCGAAATCGAACGGCCGGGTGAGTCGGTAAGAATCTGGCCGGGTGCTGTTGCCACGTCCCACGTGAACGTGACGCCCGTTTCGAGCCGGGGGAAGGGGATCACTCGTCGGGAGACCAGGAAACTGGTCGTCGCGGGCGTGGTGTACCGGATTTCGATCGTCCGCAAGGCACCCTGTTCCAGAGGGGGAACCGAGACCTCCGTACCATCCGATTCGGCTCTCGCGGCTTGGCCGTTGACCAGCACGGCTTCGAGGTGTGCTGCCGAGGGCAACCGAAAGCGGAAGGGACGATGGAAGGTGTCACCGATAAATCTCATCCGTGCCAAGTGGTGGTCGTGTCCGGCATCGACGGGGCCCAATTGTGAGAGCACCAGCATCGCGATGATCCGTCCTTCGTCGGCCGGACCATCGGGGGACGTTTGCTGTTGCCGTGGCGGGATCTTCTCTGTCGCGTTGAAATCCGGGCCCGCCGGTTTCGTGACCTGCTGTGGGACGGTCGCAGTCGATCCGTCGCCGTTGGTGGACTCGTCCGGGTCGGTTCGGTCGGTGGAGCTTGTTGCCGAGAGTGGGGACCAACGGAACAGCCCCCCCGTGGCTGACTCGGTCAACGCGTCGAAGCTGGCAAACGCCGGCCAGGGATCGCCGAGATTCTCCGGACGGATCTGCTCGAGTGCCCCCGCGACGGAGTCCGCAAGGCGAGTGCCGGACAGGGGCACGGCCACTGCGAGAATCAAGCGATGGCGGTCGCATTCCAGCGGTTCGACCAACGGGAGGTCTCCCACAGCGAGGTCGTTTCCGGCCCGGCTCAACTGGATCAGCAGCGGACGTGTCGAGGTGGTGTCGACCGCATCGGACCACTCGACGATCAACTGCTGTCGGTTTCCGGCGACCGCGATGGTCCGCCATTCGACCCGTGTCGCGGGATCGACGGGTCGCAGATCGACGATGTTCCAGCCGGGAGCCAGCAGGGCACGAGTGGAGAACGATGCGCCGGAGGTGGCCGACCAGGCGATTTCAGCCGAGGCTGTCCAGCCGGCCGGACCACGATCGAGGCGGGCGAGGACATCGGCCGAAAGCGAGCGGCGGGGCTGTCCGACGACCAGGTCGAGTGACGTCCGGACCCCAATCCGTGCAAAGGTGAATCGGCGTCCGCCAACCGCGTCGGCCGTCTGCTTCCAGCCAACCGATCGAAACGTCTTCAACTCGAGTGGTTCACGGACCTTGAGTGTGAGGTCCGGCTGGGCGGTTTCCAGATCACTGCCCAGCGGCTGTGCTCCGACCACCGAGACCTCCGGCAGTCTCCACGACTGCCCGGGCAGGATGTCCGCGTCGATCGTCACCTGCAAGGTCCTGGAGGTTCCGTCGGCAGCGTGAGGCAGTGGGTCGGGAAGAGTGATTCGCCAGGACGTGACGGGATCCCGGTTGATCGGTCGGGCCACGACGGTGTCACCGTCATAAGAGATGGACTCGACCCGGACTTCGGCCGGAACGGTGAGAACCAGGTCTTGGGTCGACCGGCCCGTTCGCTCGAAGACCAGGTCGGTGACGATCCTGGCACCGTTGACCGCGATCTCACAACTGGTTCGTTGCCGGACCAGCAGCCGCGTCGGTGTCTTGGGGGTGGTGGCCTTGGCGCGATCGATGATCAGTCGGGAGCGGTTGTGGTGTCCGAGTTGCAGTCGAAAGCGATGGTGGCCAACCGGTACGGGCCGTGTCGAGTCGTCGGTCGACCGGGTGAGTTGACCACTGGTGGCGGTCAGTCGATGCGAGGACGGCAGGTCGAGCACGAGTGAGGTTTGAACGGACGGTGCGAGTCTGACGTCGAATTCCTCGAGCGAGATGACCTTGCGTCCCCGCAGCGACCAGCGGCCGGTGACGGTGCTGCGACCCGGTGCCGCCACCAGCACCACGGTCCGGTGAGCCGTGGTGCCCCAGATCAGTCCGCGACCGTCTTGCTCCAGCGATTCGATTGCCAGGCCGAGTTGTGCCAGGGGGATGGCCGTAGGGCCAGGAGCGTTGTTGACGAGTTCGAGTGTGAGCCGACCGTCACGCAGTCGGGTGCCGTCGATGCGAGCCGAGTAGACGGCGGCCTGGATCCAGGCCGCACGGGGCCGTGATCGCAGACGGGTGATTTCCCCGACCAGGTCGAAGTAATCCTGTCGGGGGACCGCCTTCCAGGGACCGGCAGGCCAATTGTCCGCCTTGGTGTCATCGACGGCCCGCACCCGAAATGGGCCGGCGATCGGGGTGACGACCCGAGCCGGGGCCGGGTCGCCGTCATCCCGCTGGGCAGAGGTCTCGGCAGCCGACAACAGTGTCAGCGTGACGACCATCGCAGGATTCAACACCCGGGCCAGTGAACGGCCGATCATCCCTCGACTCCCGATTCCGGCTGGGCGACGATTCCGGTGGAGACCGGCGAGGACGGGTGGACGGCCGTCGAGGGTTCGCGGCCGGCATTCTGGTTCGAGAGTTGAATTTCCCCCGTGGACCCGCGGAGCGGATTGATGGGGGTGGCCAGTGCAACGAGATCGATCGAGGGGTGGCGTCCGAAGCGATGGTGCAACATCGCCGCCAGCGTGGCCAGGGACAGGCCCAGCACGGCTGGTTGCAGCAGCAAGGTGATCGGTTCGGCCAACCAGATCGCCAGCACCGCAACGACGAAACCAACCGACAGGTACGTGACCACATGCCGGGTGTGGGGGATGTAGAGCA
>Ga0310120_10000074_pt1 | contig 71489 bp, 40 predicted proteins | sample CB27_AW_983_MG_FD_203506 | JGI IMG/M metagenome (GOLD analysis project Ga0310120, IMG submission 203506) | Marine microbial communities from Western Arctic Ocean, Canada - CB27_AW_983 | ecosystem: Environmental > Aquatic > Marine > Oceanic | place: Canada: Western Arctic Ocean | collected...
GGTCCACCGATTCGTTATCATCAGTGTTCCTCGATATCTCCCACCTTCGCTCTCTTTCCTGAACCAAGGATGCTCCGGATGCCCCCCATCCGCACGGTCCTCGTCGGGCTGCTCGGCCTGCTACTGACCTCCACCGTCACGGCCGCCGACAAGACGGCCGCCGACAAGACGGCGGCCGATCGCAAGGGACTGGACTTCTTCGAATCGAAGATCCGTCCGGTGCTGGTCCGACACTGCTACCAGTGCCACTCGGCCAAGGCCGCCGCGACCAAGATGCTCAAGGGGGAACTCCAGGTCGACACGCGATCGGGAATCCGCAAGGGGGGAGAAACCGGGCCGGCGGTGGTACCCGGACAACCCGGGAAGAGCCTGCTGGTGGCGGCGTTGAAACACGACGGACCCAAGATGCCGCCCAAGGTCAAGCTGCCCGCATCGATCGTGGCCGACTTCGAGAAATGGATCCAGCTGGGGGCCCCCGACCCGCGTGACGGCAAGGCCGTGGCCACCCAGGCGATCGACATCCAGGCCGGAAAAACACACTGGTCGTTTCAGCCCCTGGCGGTGGTCAAGCCACCGGCAATTGCCGATGGAGACGGAGTCCGCAACGACATCGATCGGTTCATCCACGCCGCCCAGAAGGCCAAGGGACTCACGCCCAACCCGCGGGCGACGCCGACCACCCTGTTGCGTCGGCTCCATTTCAACATGGTCGGCCTGCCACCGACGGCCGACGACCAGCAGAGATTTCTGGCCGAGGCGGAAAAGGACTTCGAGGCGACGTGGGCGGCCGAGATCGACCGGCTGCTGGCCAGCAAGCACTACGGAGAACGCTGGGGTCGTCACTGGCTGGACCTGGTGCGGTTTGCCGAGAGCAACGGGTACGCCTTCGACAAGGACCGGGCCAACGCCTACCAGTACCGGGACTTCGTCATCCGCGCACTCAACCAGGACATGCCCTACGACCAGTTCGTCCGCCTGCAGGTCGCCGGTGACCTGCTGGCCCAGACCAACGCGAAGACCGCTCCCGAAGCCCGCACGGCACTCGATTCGGTCGCCGCCACCGGGTTCCTCGTCGCCGGCCCCTTCACCACCCAGCAGACCCAGAAGGAACGCGAACGCAGCCGCTACGAACAACTCGACGACATCGTCCAGACCCTTGGCACCAGCCTGCTGGGGCTGACGGTCGGATGTGCGCGATGCCACAGTCACAAGTACGACCCGCTGCCGCAAAGCGACTACTACCGCTTCGTCAGCTGTTTCAAGGAAGTCGGTTTCGGCGACACCAGCCTGAGTCTCAGCCCCGAGTCCTTCCAGGCGGCCAAGGCGAAGTACGAGGCGGCGCTGAAGCCGCTGACGGCAGCGGTGGCGACGTGGGAGAAAGACCGCTTGCCGGTCCGATTCACCGATTGGCTGACTCGCCGCCCGTCCGCGCCCCCCACGCCCTCCTTCGGTCACTGGCACCACGCCGGTCCCTTCCCGGCCGCCGACTTCAACAAGGCCTACGACACCGCCGCGGGCCCCGAAACCCGTCTCAAGACGGGTGTCAACCTGGGCAGCTCGTTCCTCAAGGGTGCCGTTGCCTGGCAGGTCCAGCCCACCTGGACCGACGGCAAGATCCACAACACGCTCACCGGCAACAACGCCGCCAACTACCTGGTCCGCATCATCGACTCGCCGTCGGCCCTCGCGGTCGAACTCGCCTTCGGCGGTGACGACGGCATGAAGGCGTTCCTCAACGGCAGCGAGATCCTCAACAAGAAGACCATGGGCGGGGTCAAGGCGGACCAACACAAGGTCAAGGTCACGCTGGCCGCCGGCCGCAACGAACTGCTGATCAAGGTCGTCAACGCCGGTGGACCGTCGGGATTCTTCTTCCGCATCAACGGCGGCCAGGTGCCCAAGGACGTCGTCGCGGCGTGGGCGGTGCCCGCCGAGAAATGGAACGACAAGCAGAAGACGGCGGTCCGCAACTGGTACCGCACGACCGACGAGGAGTGGGTCCCGCTCAACGCCACCGTCAACGCTCATCGCAAGACCGAGCCCAAGCCGAAGATGACGCCGGTCTATTCGGCCCGCGTCCGCGGCACCACCTACCAGTTCGGCGGCGACACCTTCAAGGTCTACTTCCTGGCCCGGGGCAACGCCGACAACAAGCAGGGCGAAGCACCCGCCGGATTCCTGCGGGTGCTGATCAACACCAAGGGGGACGAACAGCACTGGCTGGCAACCGGCGGTGACAAGAAGCAGCCGGTCAAGCCGCGGATCGCCGCGGCCGGCTGGCTGACCGACGTCAAGAACGGAGCCGGTCACCTGCTGGCCCGGGTGATCGTCAACCGCGTCTGGCAGTACCACTTCGGTCGCGGGCTGGTCACCACGCCCAGCGACTTCGGCACTCGCGGCGAACGACCGACTCACCCCGAACTGCTCGACTGGCTCGCCGGCCAACTGATCGGGGGGGGCTGGAAACTGAAGCCCCTCCACCGGCTGATCCTGGCCAGCCATACCTGGATGCAGGGCAACGGCCGCACGGCAAACGCCGAGAAGATCGATCCCGACAACCGGCTGTGGTGGCGACGCGGTGCGAAGCGACTCGAGGCCGAACTGATCCGCGACACGCTGCTGGACGTCAGCGGACGTCTCAAGCGGGACATGTTCGGCAAGGGGTCGCTCGACCAGAAGTCCAACCGCCGCAGCATCTACCTGACCGTCAAGCGGGGCCAGCTGATCCCGATCCTGCAGCTGTTCGATGCCCCCGACGCGATGCAGGGCGTGGGAAAACGCAACGAGAGCACCGTGGCCCCCCAGGCCCTGGCGATGCTCAACTCGCCGTTCATCCGCGAACTGGCCGGCGGCTTCGCCAAGCGGGTACGCCCCGACACCAAGACATCCCTCGACACCGCCGTCACCACCGCCTACCGGCTGGCGTTGGCACGGACGCCGGATTCGAGCGAACGGGAGGCGATGCTGGCCTTCATCAAGACACAGACCGAGTCGCGCAAGGGCCAGGCGAACGCCGAAGAACTGGCCGTCCGCGACTTCTGCCACCTGCTGCTGTGCAGCAACGAGTTCATTTACGTCGATTGAATTTCAGGACACATCCGAGCCAGAGGCCCTGATCGCAGGCCCAAGGATTCTCACCATGCAACACGTTCCCGGTTTCAACCTCGCCTCCCGTCGCCACTTTCTCGAGTCGGCCGGACTCGGGTTCGGCTCGGTCGCGCTGACCGGCCTGCTGCACTCCGAGGGCCTGCTGGCCGACGAGTCGTCGCCGAACAACCCGCTGGCCCCCAGCCACTCGCACTTCCAGCCGAAGGCCAAGGCGGTGATCTGGCTGTTCCAGACCGGCAGCCCCTCGCAGGTCGACACCTTCGACTACAAGCCCGAGCTGCAGAAACGGAACGGCCAGTCCCTGGACGGGGCCGATCCCAAGACCGGGTTCTTCACCACCAGCGGCAAGTGCCTGAAATCCCCCTTCAAGTTCAAGCAGCACGGCGAGAGCGGCGCGTGGATCTCGGAGATCTTTCCCAACATCTCCCGGCACGCCGACGACATCGCCTTCATCTACTCGTGCTTCTCGCGCTCCAACAACCACACCCCCGCCATACTCGAACTCAACTCGGGCTTCATCCGCCAGGGGTTTCCCAGCCTGGGCAGTTGGCTGACCTACGGGCTGGGCAGCGAGAACACCAACCTGCCGGCCTACGTGGTCATGCACGGCAAGAAGCCCCGCGGTGGCGACCCGGTCTGGAGTTCGGGGTTCCTGCCCAGCGTCTTCCAGGCGACGGCCCTGGACCCGCGTCAGGCCAAGCCGATCAGCAACCTGCAGCGGTCCGGTGAACTGACCGATCCTCAGCAGCGGACGCTGCTGGATGCGTTGCGGGCGGCCAACAACCGGCACGCCAAAACGCGTCCCTTCGACCGCGACCTGTCGGCCCGACTCGAGTCGTTCGAGCTGGCCTACCGGATGCAGGTGGCGGCTCCCGAGGCGTTCGATTTCGGGCGCGAGACGAAGCAGACGCAGGAGGCCTACGGGTTGAACCGGCAGGAATCCAAGGACTACGGCCGCCAGTGCCTGATCGCCCGCCGGCTGATCGAGCGGGGCGTGCGGTTCGTGCAGGTCTTCGCCGACGTGTCCAAGACGCCCGGCGGCGGGGTCAACGACGTCCCCTGGGACGCGCACAGCGACATCAGCGTCAACCACGGCATGTGCGCCAGCTCGGTCGATCAACCCACCGGCGCCCTGCTGGACGACCTCAAGCAACGAGGCCTGCTCGACGACACGCTGGTGATCTACGGAGGCGAGTTCGGGCGGACGTCGGATTCACAGGGAGCCAAGGGCCGCGACCACAACCCCAACGCCTTCACCACCTGGATGGCCGGGGGAGGTGTGAAGGGTGGCACGCAGTACGGTGCGACCGACACCTTCGGTTACAAGTCGGTCGAGAAGCGGGTCAGCGCACACGACCTGCACGCGACGATCCTGAAACTGATGGGTTTTGACCACGAAAAGCTGACCTACCGCTACAACGGCCGCGACTTCCGCCTGACCGACGTGGCCGGCGAGGTCATCGACGCGCTGATCGCCTGATGAACGCCTTCCGTCCGGGTGAGACAGGCCCTCGCCTGGGCACGGCGATCCACCGACTTCCCGTTCCGACGCCACGCGACGTCTAGCCCAGCAACTCGGGCACCACCCGCCCATGCACGTCGGTCAGCCTCATGTCGCGGCTCGAGAAGCGATAGGTCAGCTGCTTGTGGTCCATGCCCATCAGGTGCAGCATCGTCGCGTGCAGGTCGTAGACCTCGACCTTGTCCTCGACCGCATGGTATCCGAATTCGTCGGTCGCCCCGTGGACATATCCGGCACGTGAACCACCGCCGGCCAGCCAGATCGAAAATCCGAAGGGGTTGTGGTCCCGGCCGTTGCCGCCCTGGGCAAACGGCGTCCGCCCGAACTCGCCGCACCACACGATCAGCGTCTCGTCGAGCAGCCCGCGTTGCTTCAGATCGCGGATCAACCCGGCCACCGGGCGGTCGATTGCGCGGGAGTTCTTGGTGTGACCATCGACCAGCCCACCGTGCTGGTCCCAGCGATCACCGTTGCCGCCCGTGCAGGTCAACTCGATGAACCGCACGCCCCGCTCGACCATCCGCCGTGCCACCAGGCACAACCGCCCGTACTTGCGGGTGTTGGCAAACGAATCGTCCAGGCCGTAGAGAGACTGGGTGGCCTTGGACTCGTCGGAGAGATCCATCAGGTCCGGCACCGCCATCTGCATCCGCGCCGCCAACTCGTAGTTCGCAATTGCACTCTCGACCTGGTCCACCCGGCCGAGGCGACCCAGCAGGTTGCGGTCCAGCCGCTTTATCAGCGCCAGCTTGGCCGACTGCAGTTCAGGTTTCGACTCCCGCGGGGTGATGTTGGCCACCGGGCTGTTGCCCGGCTGGAACACTGAGCCCTGGAAGGCCGCCGGCAGGAACCCGCTGCCGAAGCAGTCGAGTCCGCCCGAGGGAATCAGGCCTCCGTTGAGCACCACGTAGGCCGGCAGGTCCTGGCACTCGCTGCCCAGCCCGTAGGCTACCCAAGCCCCGTGAGCCGGTCGCCCCTGCAGACCGGTGCCGGTGTGCAGGAAGAAGTTCGCGTTGGTGTGTTCGGAGAACGGGGCGATCATCGAGCGGACCACGCACAGGTCGTCGGCACAGTGCTCGCCGATCGTGGGAAACAGCGCGCTGACCGGCAGACCACTCTCGCCGTACCGCTTGAAGGCCCAGGGCGACTTCAACACCTTGCCGATGTTGTTGAACTGCGTCGGCTCGACCTTGAAGACCCGGTGGGGATCCTGGCCGTGGAACTTCGCCAGTGCCGGCTTGGGGTCGAAGGTGTCGACCTGCGAGGGGCCACCGTCCATGTAGAGGAAGATGACCCGCTTGGCCTTTGCCCGGTAATGAGTGGCCTTGGGGTCGAGAGGACCCGGAGCCCCGGTGGCCACGGCCGCCGGGGTCTTCTCGCCGGCGAGCATCGTCGCCAGGGCGACGCCGCCGAAGCCATGAGCCGCCTGCATCAGCATTTCACGACGGGTGGTCGGAGCGGGCAGGAAACGGTGGCAGTGGTTCATCGGTCGAGATTCCCGGCTGCACCCGAGATGACTCCCGGCCACCGGTCGCGTGAACCGGTCACCGTGTCATCGGGTGGTGTCAATTGATGAAGATGAATTCCTTGGTGTTGAACATCACGTGGCAGAGATCACTCCAGGGCCTGGGGTCCCCGGGCCCCTGCTCGTCGTTCAGACCGTAACGACGTCCCTGCTCGACCAGAAAACCGCTGGCGGCCTCGCGTTCCCGATCAGTGGGTCGGCGACCGAACGCCTGCCGGTACATCGAATCGATGCGACCATCGGTGTCGAGTTTTTCACGTGCCAGCAATCGCTTGGCCCACAGGCCCGCCTGGCTGACCACGAACGGATCGTTCATCAGGATCAACGCCTGGGCCGGCACGTTGGACCTGGTGCGACGGCCGACCGTCGAGAAGGGCTGGGGGGTGTCGAAGGCGAGCATCATTGACGAGAGGAAGTTGCGACGAACCCCGATGTAGATCGTCCGCCGCCCGTTCCCGTCCATCGGGCCGCTCTTGGGCCGACCCCGTCCGATCATGTGCGCCGAGAGATACACCGGGACGCTCTTGCCGAGATAGGCCATGTCGAGCCGACCCGAGACACTGAGCATCGCGTCGCGAATCGCCTCGCCCTGCAACCGCCTGACCCGCATGCTGTGCAGCCAGACGTTGACCGGATCGGCGGCGACCGCCTCGTCCGACGGACGGCTGGACATGCGGTAGGTCCTGGAGAGCACCAGCCGACGGATCATCGTCTTGATCGACCAGCGTTCGCGGCTGAAACGGTCGGCGAGCCAATCGAGCAGTTCCGGGTGCGAGGGAGCCTGGCCCTGGACCCCGAAGTTGTCGACCGTCGGCACCAGGCCCCGGCCGAACAGGTGATGCCAGAGCCGGTTGACCATCACGCGAGCCACCAGCGGATTGCGACCTCCAAGGACAAGGTCGGCGGCCAGCGACAACCGGCCGCTGCCCGGATCGGTCACCTTGATCGGTTGTCCGCCCAGCGCCTGGAGCATCCGCCTGGGCACCTCCTTGCCCCGCTGCTTCGGGTTGCCACGGATGAACAGGTTCTGGTTGGCCGCCGATCCGTCCCACATCGCCATCGCCAAACGGGACGTTTTCTTGACCTCGCCGACCAGTCGCTTCTCCATGGCCAACAAGCCCCCGGCCGCCATCGACATCTTGACCTCCGACGCGGCCGGATTGGCCACCAGCAGGGGCACGTGGCGAACCAGCCAGTCGAGCACAACCGCCTGGCTGGTGGCATCGTTGGGCGACGGATTTCGCGACCAGTCAGCGGCGGTCTTGAGCAGCCTGGCGGAGGCCGCCGCCGCGGCCTCCAGCGTGCCGGCCTGCTTGGCGTCGAACCGGGACGTGAGTGCCGCGACCGCGTCACCGGCAAACGGGTCACCCGGCTGCCGATCGCTTTCGACCACCATGAACAACTGCAACGGGCTGTCGCCCTTGCTCGAGAACTCGATGTGAGCCTGGTGTCCGGCCAACCGCGAGAGGTCCTGGTGGATCCAGCGTGGCCGGTTGTCGCCGGCATCCCAACCGGCCACGGTCCGACCGTGCAGCGGGCCATGGAGCAGCCGGTGCGAGTTGACCGAGGCGAAGGCGTGGCCGCCGCCGGCGACCAGGTGCCACAAACGACCCGTCTTCATCTGGAACGTCGGCGTGCGGATCGTCCGCCCGGCCCGAATCCAGCCGGACAGCTTCCCGTTCTCGTTCTCGCTGCCATCGGCCACAGCGAGTCCCGAAAACGCCCGGTCCCAGGCGGCACCGCCGCGAGTGAACACCTGCCCGAAGGGTCGGGCCGGATCGTCGGTCATCACGAAATCGCCGGGTTCAACCGGTCCGGTGCGGAATGACGACCCGTCCTGCCGCCAGTGGCGACCTTCCAGGCGGGTGAAATCGACCAGCAACCGCGACTTGGCCAACGCGGATTCGGCAGCCGCACGGCGACCGGCCCAGTTCTTCCGCAACGGATCCAGTGCCGCCGCCACGGCCTCGGCCGTCGGCTTTCCCGGCACCCGGCAGAGCCTGGCCCAGGCGTGAAGCGGATCCAGGACGTTCTTCTCGGCGGCCAGCAGGTGGGCAATCACCCGCTTGAGCCGCTGGACGTCCAGCTTGCGGGCGTTGGCCGCGGCGACCTGCGCGGCCGCGTCGTCGGGGACCCCGGCAGCGATCACGTCGCGGGCCGAGAGCAGGTAGGCCGGCAGGTTGGCCAGCCCGGCGGCGATCTCGCCCCGGACCGCGGCGTACAGCCTGCGACGGGCCTGCCGACGCGATTCGGCCAGTCGACGAGCAACCCGGCGGTTGTGATCGATCGTCTCGAAACGAACCAGCCGGAAACCGCTGCTCTTGAGGAAACCCGAGAGAGCGTAGTAGTCGTCCTGGGAGATGGCATCGAACTTGTGGTCGTGGCACCGCGCACAGCTGACCGTCAGTCCCAGGAAGGTCTTGCTGAAGACGTCGACCATGTTGTCCCGGCGGTCGGCCTCGTCCTGTCGGACATCGACCGGTGAATGACACCAATCACCCATGTGCCAGAACCCCGTCCCCAGGATCGATTCGTTGAACCCCTTGACCGGGTGCCGCCGCGGGGTCGGCAACAGGTCTCCAGCCACGTGCTCGACCAGGAACAGGTCGTAGGACACGTCGGAGTTGAGCGCGCGGATCACGTAGTCGCGGTACTCCCAGGCATTGGGCGTCACGTAGTCCGACTCGTGCCCCCGCGACTCGGCAAAACGGACCAAGTCCAGCCAGTGCCGCGCCCAGTGTTCACCGAAGCGGGTGTTCTTGAGGAGTCGATCGACGACCTTCTGGTCCGCCTGGCCCGTCTGGTCCCCGACGAAGGCGTCGACTTCGGCCGGTGTGGGGGGCATGCCGGTCAGGTCGTAAGTGACCCGCCGCAGCCACGTCACCTTTTCGGCGTCGGCGGCGGGTGCGAGTTTCCGGGCGAGCAGTTGTTCGAGCACGTACTGGTCAACCGGCGAAGTGGCCCACGAGATCAGCTTCTCGGGCGTTCCCTCGGGCAACGGCCGCGGCTCGACCACCTTCACCGGCTGCCAGGCCCAGTGAGACTTCCGACGGGCATCCAGGTCGAACGGGGCCGACGGATCGACGGTGTCGCCGCCGGCCGGCCACGCCGCGCCCGCCCGGATCCACTCGGTCAGGGTCCGGATCTCCTCGGGCGGCAACTTGCCTCCCGGCGGCATCTTGTAGTCACCGGCGTAACGGATCGCCTGCACCAGCAGGCTCTTGTCGGGATCACCCGGCACCAGTGCCGGGCCGGTGTCGCCCCCGGCCAGCGCCCGTGTGCGGCTGTCGAGTCTCAGGCCCGCCTTCAACTTCTTGGCCGACTTGCTGTGGCACGAAAAACACCGCCTGGCCAACAGCGGCCGGATCACCTTCTCGAATTGCTCCAACTGGGCCACCGACGGTTTCCCGGCGGCCTTGTCGGCCGCACCGAGAACAGCGGGACCCAGCAACAACGCCACCGGCAGCAGCAATGTGATTCGTTTCATGGTGTGCACCATTATAGGACCACCGGTGACCGACAACACCGATCTCGCGTTGATCCCACACACCGACATCGCGAGAATCAAGTGATGCCGGTTCCCCCAAAAATCGACGCCACCAAGACGCACATCGTCAAGGAACTCAAGCACGGCAACCCGTTGATCTCCTGCCGTTTCGATCCTACCGGCCGATACGTCTTCTACGGGGCCCAGGACTACCAGGTCTGGCGATGGGACACGAAGGAGAACAAGAAGGTCGCCCTGCAGGGAACCGATGCGTGGGTCCGCGGGATCGCCTTCTCCAGGGACGGCAGCCAGGTGATCACCGCCGGTTACGACGGCCGGCTGGTCTGGTGGCCGGCCACCGACGCCGCCCCCAAGCCGCTCCGGGCCGTCGCGGCTCACCACGGCTGGGTCCGGGCCATCGCCGTCAGCCCCGACGGCACCCTGCTGGCCAGCGTCGGCAATGACAGACTGGTCAAGCTCTGGAAGATGGCCGACGGTTCACCGGTGCGAACGATGCCCGGCCACCAGCACCACGTCTACAACGTGGCGTTCCACCCCGACGGAAGCCGGCTGGTGACCGGTGACCTGAAGTGCCACCTGTTCGAGTGGGAAACGGCCACGGGCAAGGCGGGTCGCCGCTACCAGGCCAAGTCGCTCTACAAGTACGACGGCGGCTTCAAGGCCGACATCGGCGGCGTGCGGGCGATCGATTTCAGCGACGACGGCACGCAGCTGGCCATCAGCGGGATCACCAACGTCACCAACGCGTTTGCCTGCGTCGGCAACCCGTCGGTGGTGATCTTCGACTGGAAAAGTGGCAAGGAAACGACCAAGCACCTGGCCAAGGCCAAGCCCAAGGCGGTCGCCTGGGGCCTGGCATTGCACCCGACGGGGATCACGATCGGAGCGGCCGGAGGCCCGGGCGGCGGGTTCCTCTACTTCTGGAAAAAGGGCCAGGCCAACGAGTTCCACCAAGTCAAGATGAAGGACTCGGCCCGCGACCTGCACCTCTCTCCGGATCGCCTCCACCTGGCCACCGCGCATTACGACGGCGTGGTGCGGATCAGCCGGATGACCGACAAGGCCAACAAGGGTTAGACCCCTACTTCGCCTCCAGTTTCTTCAGCCGGTCGGCCAGGTCCTGGTTTCGCTTCCGCAGCGAGTCCAACTCGCCCCGCAGGCGATCCAATTCGGCCGAAGCGATCTTTTCCGTCTGCAGAGCCTTCAGTGCTGCCCGGGCGGCCACCCGCACGCGGCCCTCCGGATCATGCTCGGCCAGGCTCGCCACCACCTCCTCGGCCGTCTTCGCCGAAGCACCCAGCCGTCGCACCGCCTGCAATGCCGCGGCCCGGATCCGGGGCCCCGGTGCCCCGAGCAGGCCGGTCAACATCTTGACGACTTTCCCGGCCATCAACTCGGGTGTCTTGCCCCGGCTGACTCGCTCGCCCAACGCCTGGATCGCCGCCATCCGGCATCGTCGTGGCCGGTTCGTGCCAGTCCAGTCGAGCAGGATCTCGATCGCTCGCGGCTGCTTGTGTCGGGCCAACGCCCCCAGCGCGGCCATGCGAATCACCTCCCGGTGCGAGTCCCGGGCGAGAGCATCCTCGAGAGTCTTCAGGGGCAACTTGCGGATCCGGGCCAGGGATCTGAGCACCGCCGCTTCCACCTTGTAGCTCGGATCCCCGTCACTCCAGGCGGTCGCGAGCACATCGGCCACCGCCTTGTCCTCGCCGAAGGACCTCAGCGCCGTCGCCGCAGCAGCCCGGACATACGGACTGTCCTGCGTCAGGGCCGACAGCAGCGGTGGCCGGGACAGATCATCGGCAACGCGGCCGACCGCCTGTGCCGCCGCCACGCGGATCCCGTAGAACTTGTCGCCGGCCAACGTCTCGATCAACAACTTTCGGTCGGCCTCGCTGCGGCTGGCGGCGAAGTGAGCCACGGCACGCAGACGTTCGGGCACCCGCGGAGCCCGCTTCAACTGCGCCACCCACCAGCCGCGGGCTTTCTTCTCCTTGACCTCGGCCAGCAACGAGTGCTCGGGGTCGACCCGTACCAGTGTGGGTCGTGCCGCGACCGGCACGAAGGCCACCTGCCGCTTCTCGGTCACCGCCAGGTCCAGCCGCACCGGCTTGGATCGGCCGGGGACGGCAAACGTGACAGCCAGCGGAAACGAAAACGGCTCGCCGTCCTGGTCCTGGGTCACCTCGACCCGCACCTGCTTCGTGTCGGCGTCGTAGCGGCTCGAGACGGTCACCACCGGGTGCCCCGGTCTCTCGGTCCAGTCGAAGAAGAACCGTTCCAGCGAATGTCCCAGCAGGCGTTCGAACGTCCGTCGCAGGTCACCGGTCTCAGCCACCTGGTAGGCGTAAACCGTGCCGTACCGCTTCAGTGCCCGGAAGAAGGCGTCGTCGCCGACGCGGTGGCGGAGCATGTGCAGCACCCAGCCGGCCTTGGGATAGGCCCGTGAATCGAACATGCTCCGCGGCGCGGGGTAACGGCGGTCGACGATCGGCCGGGTCAGGGCCCCGCCGGACCGGCCCGAACGACTCTTGGAATACAACAGGTAATCCGCCTCGTCCCGCCCGAGCTTGTGTTCGTACCACAGCACCTCGCAGTAGGTCGCAAAGCCCTCGTTGAGCCACAGGTGACTCCAGTTGCGACACGTCACCAAATCGCCCCACCACTGGTGTCCGAGTTCGTGGGCGATCAGGCGGTCGGGCGTGCTGTCGAGCATCGCCCGCTCGTCGTGCATCACGCCGCGGTACAGCGTCGTCGCGCTGGTGTTCTCCATCCCGCCGGCGGTGAACTGTTCGACCACCACCTGGGCGTACTTCTCCCACGGGTACTCGATCCCGAACGTGTCGCTGAAGAAGTCGAGCATCTCGACGGTGCGGCCGAAGGTCCGGGCCGTATCGACTGCCGCCTCGGGCGGCACGTAGTACAGCACCGGCCGACCCCGCCACCGCTCGCGAGCCACCTCGAAGCGGCCCACCACCAGTGTCATCAGGTAGCTGACGTGCGACTTCTCCTGCTTCCAGTGAAACCGCACCTTCTGCTGCCCCGGCTGGCCCCCGGCGATCTTCTCGCGGGAGACCAGTTTCCCGTTCGAGAGGCACTCCATCCCGGCCGGCACCGTCGCGATGATCTCCGACGACTGCCGCTCGGCCGGGTGATCCTGCGAGGGGAACCAGTAGCGGTTGGAGATCGGTTCACCGTGGCTCCAGACCATCAGCGGCTGCTTGGGGGCCTTCTTGGAGGGTCCGAAGAAGTGCAGGCCGGTGGCGGGGTTGCTCACCGAGTAGTCGATCGCCAGTCGCCAGGCGTCCCGGGCCGCGGCACGAGCCGGCAGGTGCACCAGGATCTCGCGGCCCGTGTTCTCGAATTCCAGGGCCACTGGTTCGTCCTTGCCCTGCTGCCCGTGGACGGAGGTGACCTGGTGGTTCACGGCATCGAGCCGGATGGTGGTCAGTGGACGCAGGGTGACGAGTTCGAGCGTCGCGGTGCCGGCGATGCGTTTTCGCTTGAGATCGACGTCGAGCTCGAGCTTGAGGTGGCGGATGTCGACCGGGCGATCGCCGGCGGCTCGCAGCGGAGCCGGCTCGGCGACGGCCTGCGCCCGCGCGAATTGCGGCACGGTGAGCAGAAGAACGACGGACAGCAGAACGGAACGGTGTGTCATCGCGTAGGCTCCTGGATCATCAACTCCAAGCCGAGCCGCCCGGGAACTCGAACTCGTCCAACGATTCGGTCTTCATCTCGGTGCTGTACCCGGGTGCCTCCGGGGGCACGTAACAGCCGTCTCGCATCTCGAGCGGATAGACGAAATGTTCGTGGAGATGATCGGAATATTCGGCGAGCCGATTCTCCAGCGACGCACCGATGCAGATGTAGTCGATCAGCGCCAGGTGCTGGACGTGTTCGCACAACCCGACTCCTCCGGCGTGCGGGCAGACGGGGATGCCGAACTTCGCGGCCAGCAACTGCACCGCCATCACCTCGTTGACGCCGCCCAGTCGGCAGCTGTCGATCTGGCAGACACCCAGTCCGCCCGACTGCATCATCTGCTTGAAGGTGACCCGGTTCTGGAAGGCCTCGCCGCCGGCCACCTTGATCGGGTCAACGGCCCGGGCGATCGCGGCGTAGCCCAGGATGTCGTCGGGGCTGGTCGGTTCCTCGATGAACCACGGCTCGAACTCCGCCAGCGACTCCATCCAGGTGATCGCGTCGGGGACGTCCCAGACCTGGTTGGCGTCGAGCATCAGCTTGCGGTCGGGGCCGATCTCCTCGCGGACGATCCGGCAACGGCGGATGTCGTCTTCGAGCGAACGGCCGACCTTGATCTTGAAATGAGACCACCCGCGAGCGGTCATCTCCTGGCAGAGCCGCCGGAGCTTGTCGTCGGGGTAACCGAGCCATCCGGCCGAGGTGGTGTAGGTGGGGAACCCCCGCTCGAGCATCTCGTCGATCCGCTGCTGGCGGGTCGGCTCGTTCCGCTCCAGGATCTCCAGTGCCTCGTCGGGAGTCAGCGCGTCGGTGATGTAACGGAAATCGATCAACCCGACCTGCTCCTCGGGAGTCAGCCCGCAGACCAGCCGCCACACCGGCAGGCCGCGGGTCTTGCCCCACAGGTCCCAGCTGGCATTGACCACCGCCGCGGTCGCCATGTGCACGCTGCCCTTTTCGGGGCCGACCCAGCGGAGCTGGCTGTCGCCGGTCAACAGCCGCCAGTAACCGGCCATGTCGGAGGTGATCTCATCGAGCGTGAGCCCGACGACCTTCTCGGCAATCGCCTCGATCGCCAGGCAGCACAACTGGTTGCCACGACCGATCGTGAAGGCCATCCCGTGGCCGGAGTGGCCGTCGGGATGGTCGGTTTCGAGAACGACGACCGCAGCCGAGTAGTCGGGATCGGGGTTCATCGCGTCCGAGCCGTCGAGATGCTCGGAGGTCGGGAAACGGACGTCGCGAACGGTGAAACCGGTGATGCTGGTCATGAACTGCCTGGGAACCGAAAGAGCAGGGCGGGCCAAGACCCGGTCCGCAAACCGCCGCACGACGAGTCGGGCGAGAGAGAAAACAAAGTGGAGCGGAGGGGACTCGAACCCCCGACCTCTGCATTGCGAACGCAGCGCTCTCCCAACTGAGCTACCGCCCCGGGAACCCGCCCGTGGCGGGTGAGAAGCCGCCCATTCTACGGGACCAGGACTCGGAACGGCAAGCCGCGGTCCGCCGACCTCCACTGGGGCAATTGAGGCATTTTGTAGCGGTCGATTCGATCAGACAGCGAACTTGACACCCCCCCGATACCGACCCATGATTCCAAGAAGCAGGTTCCCGCGCCGTTGGTGTGTGACTGCCTCCGCCAATTCAACTCGGACATCCGCCGCAGAGACACCACGATGGTTGCCAACTGGCTCGAAAAACTGGTCGTCGATGGCTCGATCAGTCAGTCCCAACTGTCAGATGCCGAGCGGATGGCGTCGGAACTGGGAATCAAGACCGAGGAAGCTCTCGTCAAGCTCGACTACCTCACCAGCAGTGAACTGGGGGCGTTGCAGGCCGCCGAGTTCGGCTTCGACTTCATCAATCTCGATGGAGCCGAAATTCAGCCGGGAGTGGTCGAGATGGTCCCGGAAAGTGTCGCCCGGGAACACCTGGTGTTCCCGATCGCGATGGACGGCGAAAACCTGGTCGTGGCAATCGCGGACCCGATGAACTTCGAGGTGCTCGACAAGCTGCGGTTCATCCTCAACCGGGAAATCAACGTCGCCGTCTCGCCCGAGGAGGCGATCCAGGCGGCGATCAACCGGCATTACGGGCAGAGTGAAACCGAGTCGGTCGACTCGATGCTGCAGGAATTCACCGAGACCCAGATCGATTTCACGCAGACGGAGGTCACCGAGGCCGAAACGATGGCCGAGGGCGACGAGGACAGTGCGCCGATCATTCGGCTCGTCGACCTGATCATCTCCGAAGCCGTCACCATGCGGGCCAGCGATGTCCACGTCGAGCCGTTCGAGGACCGTATCCGGGTGAGATACCGGATCGACGGCGTGCTGGTGGAACGAGACAGCCCGCCCAGGCGGCTGCTGGGTGCCATCGTTTCGCGTATCAAGATCATGGCCCGAATGGACATCGCTGAAAAACGGCGACCCCAGGACGGCCGGATCAAGACACGTGGCGGCGGCAAGGACATCGACCTGCGAGTCAGCATCCTGCCGACCAACTGGGGCCAGGCGGTCGTGATGCGGATCCTCGATCGAGACAGCATCAAGGTCGGTATCCGCAACCTCGGCTTCTCCGAAGAAAACTACCGCCGGTTCCAGAACATCATCCGACGCCCCAACGGCATTTTCCTGGTCACCGGACCCACGGGAAGCGGAAAAACCACCACCCTCTACTCCGCACTCGGTGAACTCAACCGACCCGATCGCAAGATCATCACCGCCGAAGACCCGGTCGAGTACATGCTGCCGGGGATCAACCAGGTCGAGGTGCGAGCGAGCATCGGATTCACCTTCGCATCAATCATCAAGTCCATGCTCCGACAGGCACCAAATGTCATTCTTGTCGGAGAAATTCGCGATCTGGAGACCGCGGAGATGGCGATTCAGGCTTCTTTGACCGGACACTTGGTTTTCAGTACATTACATACGAACGATGCGCCCAGTTCCATTACACGTCTGGTGGATATCGGAGTGCAACCGTTTCTTGTGGCGTCGAGCCTGATGGCGGTGATGGCCCAGCGGCTGGTGCGGGTGATTTGTCCCAAGTGTGCCGAGCGGTACGATCCGGACCCGGCCGAGTTGGAGCATTTCTCCTACACAGAGGAGCAATTGTCGGAGGCGAATTTCATGCGGGGAGCCGGCTGTTCTCACTGCCAGCACACCGGATTTCGCGGTCGGAAGGCGGTTTTCGAGTTGATGACGATGAATTCGACGCTGCGAGAGATGACTTTCCGCCGCGAGCCCTCTCAGCACCTGCGGCGGCAGGCGCGGTTGCTGGGGATGAAGACGCTGGTCGAAGATGCCGCCGACAAGGTGATCGAGGGTGTCACGACCCTCTCAGAGGCCCATCGCCTGGAACGTGGTGGCCACTAAGTGATCGAAGGAGAACCGGCCGATCCCTTCTCAACGGTGATCGGTCACCGGACACGGCGTGATGATTGAAACGTTTTCTTGAGTCGTCGGAGGTGGTGGCGAACAATGAGTCGTCACCGCCGATGATGGCCGGTGAATCAGGGGAAAAGTCGATGGCGACACTTCAGATTGACAAGCTACTCGAGACAGTGGTCCGCGAGGGAATCAGCGACCTGCATCTCACGACCAAGCAGCCCCCCGTCGTACGGCTCGACGGCCGCATGGTTCAGCTGGAGACCAAGGTTCTCGACAACGACGACATGGTCGGGCTGATGAAGAGCATAACGCCGGAGCGGAACCAGCAGGAACTGCAGGAGGTGGGCGGGACAGACTTCGGGTTCGCCTTCGGCGACAAATCCCGTTTCCGCGTGGCGGTCTTCAAGCAGCGGGGCGACATCGCGATGGTGCTCCGGCAGATCCCCAACCTGTTTCTGACCTTCGAGCAGCTGGGGCTGCCCACCGGGCCGATCCAGAAGCTGCTGGAACGTCCCCGCGGGCTGTTCCTGGTCACCGGTCCGACCGGCAGCGGCAAGACGACGACGCTGGCCAGCATGATCAACCACATGAACGACACGATGGATCACCACGTGATCACGCTGGAAGATCCGATCGAGTACTACCATGAGCACAAGGGCTGCACGATCAACCAGCGGGCGATCGGGGTGGATGTCCCCTCGTTTGCCGAGGCCCTGCGGAGATCGTTGCGGATGGACCCGGACGTGATCCTGGTCGGCGAGATGCGGGACCTGGAGACGATCGAGGCTGCGATCACGGCGGCCGAGACCGGCCACGTTGTCTTCGGCACCCTGCACACCACCGGGGCCCAGGGAACGGTCAACCGGATCATCGACGCCTTCCCGGCCAACCAGCAGGATCAGATCCGCGTCCAGCTCTCCACCGCCCTGATCGGCATCCTCAGCCAGCAGCTGCTGCAGAAGGTTCCCAAGGGACGTGTGGCCGCCTACGAGCTGCTGGTCCTCACCCCGGCGATCCAGAACCTGATCCGCGAGGGCAAGACCTTCCGGATCAACTCGTCGATCCAGACCGGACGCAAGTACGGCATGCAACTGCTCGACGACCACCTCTTCCAGCTCTGGAAGAACGGGCTCTGCGAGGAAATGGAAGTGATCTTTAAGTCGAACCTGCCCGACGACCTGACGCACCGAATCAACCTCGCCAAGAAGGGTCAGATGTCCGACGAAGACGACTTCTTCGATGAAGAAGACGAGAACGACGACGACTAGGAACTCCCGCATCCGGTTTCGACCCCCTCTCTGCTGAACCGCCATGGCCACACGACGCATTGGACAGATCCTGGTCGACCTGGGCTACCTCACCGAGGACCAGCTCTGGGACGTGCTCGAAGAGCAGAAACAGTCTCCCGGCGAGGTGCTCGGGCAGGTCGCCGTGCGACTCGAACTGGTCACCGACGAGCAGGTGACCGAGGCGTTGGCCGAACAGTGGGGGATGCCGGTCGTCAATCTTCGCGAGACCACCATCCCGCCGAAGGTGCTGGAGCTGGTGCCTCAGACGATGGCCGAGATCTACAAGATCGTGCCGATCTCGCTGAAGAACGACGTCCTGACCGTCGCCATGGGCGACCCGCACAACGTCGCCGCCCTCGACGATCTCCGCAACTTCCTCGGTTTCGACGTCCGCGGCGCGGTCTCGAACATGCAGGACGTCGAGGACGGCATCTCGCAGCACTACGCCGACCGGGAGGACTCGATCGAGGACGTGCTCGACGAGTTGACCGCCGACGACGACGACTTCGACCTCCTCGCCGGCAAGCACGACATCGGCAGCGAGGACGAGTTGGTCAATTCGACTCCGATCCGCAAGCTGGTCAACATGGTGCTGCTTTTGGCGATCAAGGACCAGGCCAGCGACGTCCATTTCGAGCCGTTCGAGGACGAGTTCAAGATCCGCGTCCGTTCCGACGGGGTGCTCTACGAGATGGTCCCCCCGCCCCGCCACCTGGCCAACGCGGTCACCACCCGGATCAAGGTGATGGCCGAACTGGACATCGCCGAGAGGCGACTGCCGCAGGACGGGCGGATCGAGCTCAACGTGGGCGGCAACCCGGTCGACCTGCGGGTCAGTGTCCTGCCGACGATGTTCGGCGAATGTATCGTCTGCCGGATACTCGACCGCACCGTGGTCTCGCTCGACCTCAACAAGATCGGCATGGACCCCCACATCCTGGCCCGCTTCCGCACGATGATCAAGCGGCCCAACGGGATCTGTCTGGTCACAGGACCCACCGGCAGCGGCAAGACCACCACGCTCTACAGCGCCCTGTCGGAACTCAACGACATCGAAACCAAGATCATCACGACCGAGGATCCGGTCGAGTACGACATCGACGGACTGGTGCAGGTGCCGGTCAACCCCGACATCCAGGTGACCTTCGCCAACGTGCTGCGGGCGATCCTGCGGCACGACCCCGACCAGATCCTGGTCGGCGAGATCCGGGACTACGAAACGGCCGAGATCGCCGTGCAGAGCGCCCTGACCGGTCACCTGGTCTTCAGCACCCTCCACACCAACGACGCCCCATCGAGCATCACCCGGCTCCGCGACATGGGGATCCCACCGTTTTTGATCACCGCCACGGTCGAATGCATCCTGGCCCAGCGGCTGGTGCGGCGGATCTGTACCGAGTGCCGGACCGAGTTCGAGCCTTCCGACGAACTGCTGATGGAACTGCAGCTGCCCATCGACCAGGCCCGGGAGTACAAGTTCTACTACGGCAAGGGATGCACCCGCTGCAACAACGGCGGCTACAAGGGCCGGGTCGGAATCTACGAGCTGCTCGACATCACCGACGAAATCCGCGACATGATCACCAGTGACGCTTCCACCGACGAAATCCGCAACCTGGCCCGCACCCAGGGAATGACCACCCTGCGGGAAGCCGGGCTGAAATTGATCTTCGACGGGATCACGACGATCGATGAGATCGTCCGCGAAACCGTGCTCGAGGACGTGGACTAGGACCGAAAGATGCCCAACTACAAATACGAGGCGATGGACCACAGCGGGGCCGAAGTCACCGGGACGATCGACGCCGAGTCCGAAGCCGAAGCCCAGCAGCTGATCCGCGATCAGGACCTGTTCGTTACGAAGATCACCGAGGAAGGGCGGAAGAAGAAGAAGAAGGACAAGGACGGCAAGAAGCCGGCCGCACGCCGAAAAAAGGGCGGCGGATTCTCGATCGGCCGGGTCGGCGCCAAGCAGTTGTGCACCTTCACCCGGCAACTCTCCACGCTCCAGGACGCGGGGCTCCCGATCCTCCGCAGCCTCATGATTCTCGAAGGACAATGCAAGCCCGGCCCCCTGAAGCACTCGCTCAGCGGAGTGATCGAGGACATCGAGGGCGGCAATACGCTCTCCGAAGCCATGGCCAAGCACCCCAAGGCTTTCGACGACCTCTACGTCAACATGGTCAAGGCAGGCGAGGCCGGCGGTGCCCTGGAAGTGATTCTCCAGCGGCTCGCCGAGTTCAAAGAGCGTGCCCAGAGCCTGAAGCGGAAGGTCATGGGAGCGATGATCTATCCGATCGCTGTGATCAGCGTCGCGATCATCATCGTCTCGGGCATCATGATTTTCATCATCCCGAAGTTCAAGAAGATCTTCGAAGGCTTCGACGTCACCCTGCCCGACATCACCATATTGCTGCTCAACTTCAGCGACTGGTTCGCCACCTACTGGTGGGTCCTGGTGATCTCGCCCGTCGCGTTCGTACTGACGATCAAGCTGATCAAGAAGAACCAGACCGGTGCGTTCATCATCGACTGGATAGCGCTGAAGATCCCGTTAATGGGCAACATCCTCCAGAAATCGACCGTCGCGCGAACAATGCGCACACTGGGCACGTTAATCGCTTCGGGGGTCCCGATCCTCGAAGCACTGACCATCGCCCGCGACACCGCGGGCAACTCGGTCTTCAAGCGGGCCTTCGACAACATCCACGCGTCGATCCGCGAGGGCGAGGCGATCGCGGTCCCGTTGCGCGAGGCACGGATCGTCGACGACATCGTGGTCAACATGGTGGACGTCGGCGAGGAGACCGGAGCGCTGGACACGATGATGTACAAGGTGGCCGAGGTCTACGACGAGGAGGTGGCCGTGGCTGTCGACGGTCTGATCAGCATGCTCGAACCGATCATGGTCGTCGTGCTGGGGTTGATCGTCGGCTTCATCGTCATCGCCCTGTTCATGCCCCTGGTCAAGCTGCTCAACGAGCTTTCCTGAGCGGGCCACCGGAGATTGCACAAGATGCGTCGCCATCCACGAAAACAGAACCACGCCGGTCGCGGCTTCACCCTGGTCGAGGTCATGGTGGTCGTCGTGATCATCGGAATGCTGGCCGCGATCCTCGTCCCGGTCCTGGGCGGGATCATCCGGCGGACCAACGAGGCGGCCGTCAAGGTCGAGATCAACTCGATGGAAAACGCCATCGCCGACTTCAAGTCGAAGTTCGGCTGTGATCCGCCCGACCACGTGCACCTGTTCGAAACCGCTGCGGGATGGGCCAGCCATCCCGAATCCCGCGCCAAGATCAACCGGATCTGGCCCCGGTTCCGGTTTGACCTGCCGAGAGATCTCAACCGCGACGGCAACACCAACGGCGGCCCTTTCCACCTCTCCGGGGCCGAATGCCTGGTCTTCTTCCTGGGCGGAATCCCCAAGGGCAATACCACCGTGGGCTTCTTCCTGACGGGGTTCTCGAAGGACCCCTCGAATCCCTTCAGGCCCGTCGGCACCAACGTCGACGAGAGTCGCGACGGCCCGTTCTTTGAGTTCAACCCGAACCGTCTCGTCGACGTCGAGATCGTTCCCGACGGGTTCCCCGAGTTCATCGACACCCTGAACAACCAGACCGCTCCCTACCTCTACCTCAGCAGCAACGGCGGTCGCGGTTACGACCCCGAGGCGGGCTGGGTTTATCACCACAACGTCGGACTGGCCAACGGCTTCTGGAACCGGAATCTCCCCTACCGCCAGAGTGTCAATGGCCCCCGCTGGAACGCCAAGTCATTCCAGATCATCTCTCCGGGATTCGGACCGCACGAGAGAATTCTCGCCGACGGAACCATCACCAGCGAGTTCTGTCCCTACGGTGTCACCGATGTCTACGACCCGGAAAAAGTCGACCTTCTCTCGGCCAACGACGCCGACAACATCACCAATTTCTCGTCCGGGGGTCGGATGAGGCCGTGACGTCATCGCGGGCAGGTACGACCTTCCCCACAGCAGGAACTCTCCTGCGGGCCACTCGGACAGCCACCCCAATCGTCTAACCAACCGGCCTACGGTCCCGAAAAACAATGACCGCATCACCCCCCTCAACAGCCCCGACCTCGCCCCCGAATTCCGCTCGCCCACGGCGGGACGGGTTCACGCTGATCGAGATCCTGATGGTGATCCTGGTGATCGCCATCCTGGCCTCGTTGATCATGGCCGTCATCGGCAACTCGTTGAACTCGGCCAGGGCCGCCGCCACACGGGCCACGCTCACCAAGGTCCACCGCCTGCTGGAAGAGCGTCGGCAGGCGATCACGCGGAGCGACCTGCGAAGGGAAGTGCGAGTTGTCAGGGCCAGCATGTCCAACGTGCCCGGTCTGTACACCAACGACGTGGCCAAGATCGTGGCGCTCAAGGAGGTCATGAGAGTCCAGCTCCCCCAGCGGATCGATGACCTCAGGGGGGCCGATCGTCTGTTCGGCACCGCGGATGATTCTCCGGTGCTGAAGAAACTGCAGCAGCTCACGGGAGAGGACAAGAACAACAACGGCAATCTGGATCCCGGCGAAGACCTCAACAACAACAACCTGTTGGACATGCCCTTTTCGACCAATCCGCCCACGTTCCCGCCCACTCACGACGCAACAACCACCAGCTCCGAACTGCTCTACGTGGCATTGACCATGGGCACCGAACTGGGCAGTGGAAGCAGCGCCATCGAATTCAGCAGCAGCGAAGCGGTCGACACCGACGGCGATGGGTTGATGGAACTGGTCGACGGCTGGGCGCGTCCGCTGAGGTTCTACAGATGGCCGACAAGCCTGGTCCTGGCGACACCCAATTCCACCGCCGACACACGCCCGGTCGAACTGCTCATCGGCGGCGGAAACGCGCAGCTGTGGAACAGCGATCCCGACGACCCTCTCGGTCGTTTCCGGCTGTGGATGATCGGCCCCAATGTCAGCAACCATCCCAAGGTGCTCAACTGGTTCCACTCACCGGCCACCTACCACATCCCGCTGGTCGTCTCCGCGGGCCAGGACGGTCAACTCGGGCTCGAGGAACCGATCGACCTGGGCCGGCACGGCGTCTGGGCTCGGCTCTACGACGAAGACGAAGACGGCGACGGCCAGCTGGACTCGGGCGAGGACCGCAACAGCAACGGCATTTTGGACAACCTGATCCAGAACTCCACCCTGCGAATTGTCCTCGCCGACAACATCACCAATCGCAACATCTCCATCGGCGGCAACTGACCCTCATCCGCTGACCATTCCCAACGACCACGACAGGCCGACACGATGACCACATCGCGGCAAGACGACCGACGGCGACAGGACCGGAACCCGGGTTCCCGGTCCGCGTTCACGCTGGTCGAGATGCTGGTGGTGATCACGATCATGCTGGTGATGATGGGCGTGACCGTGGCGGTCATCAACGTGTCGGTCGATGGAGAGCGGGTTCGTTCCGGGGCCAGCCAGATCCAGAGTTACCTGGCCGGGGCCCGTGACCGGGCCGCCTTTGCCGGCCGCCCCTGTGGCATCCGGCTCTTCCTGGATCCACTCGGCAGCGAAGACCTCAACAAGAATTCGCAGCTGGACAACGGCGAGGACGCCAACGGCAACAACCTGCTGGACCTCGGTTACTTCGTCACCAGCATGGTCTACATCCAGGTCCCCGATGATTGGCAGCAGGGGTCCTTCACCGTGACCGTCCACCCGTCGGATGCCTCCAGCTCGCTGCTGATCGAGGACCTGAAGCCCAACGGAACTCTCGACCCGGGCGAGGATTCCAACGGCGACGGCAATCTGGATCCCGGCGAGGACCAGCCCTCCACCACCACCGACTGGCGGTCGATCGACCTCCTGTTGAACACCAACCTGCTCCGCAAGCCGCGGATCATGATCCAGGGCCACTGGTACACCGTGTGGGCCAAGGGAGACTGGACCTACCAGACCAATGGACCCGTCCACCGCTACCTGGCCATTCGTCCCCGCTTCCGGGGTTCGATGGCCGAGGACTTCAACAACAGCGGGGTGTTGGACCAGAGCGAGGACATCAACGGCAACGGCCAGTTGGACCAGGGCACGCGGGTCGGCGAGGGAGATTACCGCCTGCGACTGCAACCGGCGGTGATGCCCGGCCAGGAACCGGTGCTGCTGCCGGCCGGCGTGGCGATCGACCTGGACCAGTGTCGGCGACGGCACGACGCGGCATTTGCCGAGACCCTGCCGAAATCCTGGTTCCCGGCCAACACCTACCTGCCGGCTCTCGACATCCTGTTCTCCCCCAACGGGACGGTCGTCGGTCCGGAAGCCTCCGAGGGGGTGATTCACCTGCTGGTCAACGACATCACCGATGCCACTCAGAAACTCTTCCCGATCGACCTGCCCGGCATCACCCTCAAGAACCAGTCCGACAAGCTGGTGGTCACGCTGTTCACCAGGACCGGATACGTCACCACCAGCGAAATCCTCTCTCTCACCGACTACCTGAACACCAAGAACCAGTTCTATTACGCCGAGCGGGGAGAAACCGAATGACCATGCGTCTTCTGACTGCCACGCCCGAAAACCGCACCGGCTCCACGCTGACCGAGGTGCTGATGTCGATGATGATCCTCTCCATCGGCGTGCTCTCGCTGGCAGCGATGTTCCCGATCGGCATCCTGAGTTCGGTCCGGGCCACTCAGCTGACCCACGCGGTCACGCTGAGGAACAACGTCGCCAGCCGGATCGACCTGGACCCGGGACTCATTCTCGATCCCGACAGAAACCACAACGAATTCAACGGCACGGGTTTCGACTACATCGTCGACCCCATCGGAAGCGTCAGGCTCGCCGATGCCAACAGCGACGGCTACATCAATCCGCAAAACGAGTGGGTTCGACCCTTTGGCTGGTTTGACCAGAACGGTGACGGCCAGGCGACCCAGAACGAGTACGTCTGCCAACGGTATCACTCCGGGTACAACACGAGCGTCTCGGCCGAGGTCCTCGCCTCGTTGCCGGACTCGTGGACGGAATTGGCAGCGGGACCGCCCCAGGTCGCCGGGTTCCCCGACCGGCACAGGGTCAACATCGACCCGGCAACCGACCTGACGGCTGTCGGAGGCATCGCATTGACGAACCTGTCGCAGGGTCCCCAGGTGCCGCTGCGAATCATGCTCGTCGATCCGCGGGACGGTCAATCGCACACCAGCCCGATCAACCAGGTGTCCGGGCAGACGATCAAGTGGAACCGCCAGATGCCGATGACGCCGGCCAAGGCCATGCAACAGATCAACGAGATCCGGGTGCAGCAGCAGGAACTGAAGTACACCTGCCTGCTGACCGTCCGTCGAGAAAACAGCGGGGCCGCGGCGGTCGATGTCGTCGTGTTCCTGAGGCGGTCGTTCATCCTCGACGACGAAAGATCCGTGGGCTCCACGACGGGATTCCTGCCGGGCAGCCAGACCATCCGGGTGACCATCCCGGTGAATTCCCCCGTCACCTACCGAACCGGCGGGTACATCCTGGATGCCACCAACCTGCGCTGGTACCAGATCGCGGCGGTCACCGAGCTGTCGGCCACCGAGCGCGAGTTCACTCTCCAGCAGACGATCGTCGAGTTCGCGCTGCCCACCAACAATCCGAACGGACCGAACGGCCGGGGCGCCATCCTGATGCCCCACGTGGTCCAGGTCTTCCACCTGGGGGATCTGTGATGCACACGACGACAAGCCCGTCCGTCACGGCGACCACGTCGAGGCACGCGGCCGGTTTCACGCTGGTCGAGATGCTCGTCTCGGTGACGCTGGTGCTGATGATGATGATGATGTTTGCCCAGGTCTTCGAGATCGCAGCGGGCATCCACGTCAAGGTCCGCGGAGTCACCCGGAACGACCAGCGGACCCGGATCCTGACTCGCACCCTGCGTTCCGACCTCGACAAGCGGACCATGAGGTACGCCACGCCGTTTCGCTACGCAGAACACCTGGCGACCAACCTGACCGACCGCGATCTCGACAATCGTCAGGGCTATTTCTCCGTCTCGGAAAACAACCCCCAGAACGACCTGGACGACGTGCTGCAGTTCACCGCACGCACGTCGATTTCCCTGCAGAACGTCGATTCCACGCGATTCCCGGGAGCGTCCAACAACCTGGCCAACATGGGCGAGGATGCCAACAACAACAATCAACTGGACCCGGGCGAGGACATCAACGGCAACGGCCAGCTGGATGCGGGACTCAGCGGGGCAGGATTCAACCAACCCGACTGGGATGACGGTGTTTACGACAACGTCTCGGAATCGATTGCCGCAGAGATCTCCTACTTCCTCCGAAACGGCACCCTGCATCGACGCGTGTTGCTTCTGCGACAACCGGCCTACGGTGGTGACCAGCCGACCAATACTGCGGGTTACCCGATCGTGCCCGCTTACGCCAACCTGGAACGACCGTTCTGGAACGACTTCGACTTTTCGGCACACTTCGATGCCAGCCTGGGCGTCCTGCGTTTTCACGGCCTGGACTCGCTGGACAACTCGGGGTCGCTGGCCGACTACCCCCTCGGATACCGCCGTCACCGGTTCGGTCACAGCCACGTGACGGGAATCCCTCGCGAGTTCACCCCCGACGGCCAGTTCATCGGCCGGTTCACGCACGAGGAAACATCGCACCCCGCCTTCACCTACCCCCGGATCGTCGACCAGCAGAATCCAAGCCCGATGGACGGCAACTCGTTCGGCCAGAGTCCTCAACTCGGCACCGACGGCGTCCTCAACCGTTTCCGCAACGGCCCCCGTCGCGCCGAAGATGTCCTGATGACCAACGTTCACTCCTTTGACATCAAGGTGCTGCGTGACGCAAAAGCTCCCTGGAACCGGCCCGAACCCTACGACGTGACTTTTGACACCGGGCATCCCCGCGAGAACGCCGGCCTCGGGCTGATCACCCTGCCGAGAAACTGGATGCCGGGAACGGTCTATCCCAGCGAGGACGTCAACGGCAACGATGTGCTGGATTCCGGTGAGGACCAGAACAACAACGGGCTGCTCGACTACACCTACGTGCGTTCCGTCGAACGCCTCCGCCACCTGAGTCTCTGGTACCGGGTCGTCCAACCCGGCACCAGCGGCCAGATCGAACCCAACTGGCCCGACAATGCCGGCCAGCGGGTGGTCGACGGTTCGATCATCTGGGAGGCCGCCCACGACCCGTTCCAGGCACTGGCCATCCAGGTGACCGTCCGTTTTCTCGATCCGCACAGCGGGCACATGCGGCAGGCCACCTTCCTGCATTCCCTGGTCAACTGATCCAGCAACCCATGCCAAACCGACACCAGCACGACAAGTGATCATCCGCCCCGGGCCGGGCTCGTATCCGGAGCTACCCACAATGAGACGCCTCCTCGATTCTCGCTGCACGGCGAATCCCCGTCGCGGTTCGACCTTCGTTGTCGTCCTGGCGCTGCTGGCCATGTTGTCGATCATCGGGCTGGCATTCGTCACGTTCACCGGGGCCGAGAAGGAGAGTGCCGAGTACTTCGTGGCAACCAGCAACCGCCGGGTGGCTCCTCAGATCAACACCGAAGACACGCTGGATTTCGGCATCCACCAGCTCGTGCTGGGGGCCCGCCGGGACCAGTACAACAGTGCCCTGTGGGGCGGGCGGCACTCGCTGCTGGCCGGCATGTACGGCAACGACCTGAGCCCGCACTCCGGGGAGGGCATTCACGTCGGCATCAACTCCAACACCGGCGAGTTCTTCGTCGACCAGGACTTCGACGGCCAGCCCGATCCCCTGGACCAGGACTTCGACGGCCAGCCCGACCCGCAATTCACCTCCGACCGACGGCTGGAGATCAACGACTCGCCGGTGATCCAGCCCAACCCAACCGTTCGCCTTGTCCGGCTGATGCCTCAACCCGATGCCGGTTACTCCTACCCCGACATCAACAACGTATTCCTGGCGTGGCGGGGGTACACGCTGAACTCGACGAACAACCGGCAGGCATTCACCGTCCTGCCGTCATTCCATCGACCCGGGTTGCTGCGGAATTCCTCCAACAGCAGCCCCACTCTCGAACAGGGAGCGTCGATCGGACAGCCGTTGAGGAACTGGGAGGTTGACCAGCGATCGCGAGCGAAGGTGCTCCGACCACATCCGTATCATCGACACGTTTTCGCCAACGGTTCCCCCAGCGCGTTTTCCCGCTTCGTCACGGACAAGATCACCGCCGACGCCCTGGGACTCGACGGGCCGTTTCCCTGGGGCACCGAGGACGTCAACAACAACCACCTGTTGGACCTCGGCGAGGACACCAACGGAAACAACCGGCTGGACGAGGAAGGCCACTTCGGCGTCTGGACGATGACCACCAATCAGAATCAACCGGGCAATTCCGGCCTGCGGACCGGACAGTGGCTCCGCTCGTCCAACGGTTTCTATGTCGGTGGAACCATCAACAACAACGGGAACCTGCTCCAGCAGGCCTTTGTCCCCCACTACGCCTTCGACGCGGATGCCGACGGGGACGGGATCAAGGAAGCCGTCTGGCTGGACCTGGACCACCCGGTCCGCGTGCTCGCCGACGGCCGCAAGGTGATCCCGCTGTTCGCCTTCACCGTGCTGGACGCCGACGGACTGGTCAATCTCAACACCGCCGGCAACGTGTCCAATCGGCACGACCCGAACCGAAACCCCGCCGGCCGGGTTGTCGGAACCACGCCGTTTGGCGGCACCGAGGACTTCAACGGCAACGGGGACCTGGACCAGGGAGAGGACACCGGCAGCCCCGGCAACCAGTTGCTCGACACCCAGCTGATCTCCCGCTCCAACCTGGGTCTCTCTCCCTCGGAAGTCAATCCGCAATGGGTGCTCAACGCGCACCCCACCTTCGATCGGCCACCGGGCCAGTTGCCGGTGGAACTGTTCCGCCAGCATCTGGCGGCGTTCGGACACAGCCCGGCCGACCGGGCCGAGACGGCGAACATGGAATGGTGGTTTGCCCTGAAGGGAACACTCCACCCGGACTCGGCCAACGAGTACCTGGCCGGTCGGGCCGGCGAGGTACAACTGCTCAGCGGGGGCGGGGTTCCCAGGGCCGGAATCTCCAACATCGACGACAACCACAACCGGGGCGAGGGCCAGTCGATCAACACCACCATCGGCTCCGCCGCCCTGCTGCCCGAATCCCTGGCCGGTTTTCGGCCGTTCCGTCACCCGCTGGACTTCCGGGGAAGTGGCCAGTCGATCTACTTCGGGATCGATTCGACCGACCCCTTCCATCCCGGCGACCTCGTGTCCAACAACCCCAACGCCGCGGCCACCTGGAAATGGCGCCCGGGCATGGCCGTCAACGTCGCGGTTCTCCCCCGCGTCCGTGTTGATCGCTGGCACCGGTACCTGGGCTACCAGGCATCCTTCAACTCCCAGAACCACGTCCGCTGGAATCGATACCTCAACGGCACACTGACCCCGGCACCGTTCATTAATTCGCTGCTCGACGACGAGGCGGAAACGGTGGTCGACTACCGGTACCGACAGTCGTCGGATGCCGTGTTTGCCGCCGACGAGAACTACTTCCTGCAGGCCAGCAATTCCGACGCCGAGTTGACCGCCGCCGACTCGCGGCTGGCGGCGTTGATGCCCTACAACCTTCGCACCAATCGCCGTTCCGAAACGATCCGGCACAACCTGACGACCGAGAGCTGGGACCTGAAGTCGTTTCGACGTGGCCAGTCGAGCCGCCGGAGCTGGGAATTCCCCGACGGACAACTCAATCCCTCGTTCGCTCTCAACAACAAGCTGCGTCCGGCGCTGTTCCGGTTGCTGAACCAGTCCGGCGAGATCCCCGGCTCGGTCTGGCCCATCCAGGTCCAGTCACTCGCAGTGCCGAACAACACGGCCGTCGTCAACTTCCGCACCGAGTACTACACCCGTCGCTACCGCCTCAGCCTCAACCACCTGTTGACGTGGAACAACGAGATCTCCGCCTCATCCCAGTTGGTCATGCGGCCATTGACACCACACCCGACGAGCCTGACGTCCAACGTGGTCCCGCTCCCGATCGCCGGCCAGAACTTCCCCCCGCAGAACGCCCTGCAGCAGGAAGCCTGGGCACGTTATGACCGGCAGCGAATGGCACGGGACATCTATTCGCTGCTGTACCTCTTCTGCGGCGGACACGACAGCATCGATCCGTCCCTCGTGCCCAACAACCCCCTCGCCGCAGCCCCGATCTACACCGAACCTCGGCTCCGCGAGATGGCCCAGTTCGCCGTGAACCTGGTCGACTCGATGGATCGCGACAACATCAACACCCTCTTCGAGTACGACAAGAACCTCTCCGACGGATGGTCCCTCAATGACATCCCCTACGGTGTCAACCAGGAACTGTCGCCGATCCGGGGGGTGGTGACCGGTGTCGAGGCCCAGGAACTGACCATCAGCGAGGCGTTCACCGTCGTCACCCACCTGGTGCAGGCCAACGGCGACCAGGTCAACATCGTGGAAACCCCCGACGACGACCGGAAGGCACGCGCCTACGGGTGGTTCGAAATCCGGAACTCCGGGAACGAGCCGGTCGACTTCAACAGCCGGGCCTGGAAACTGCAGTTGCAGGTCAACCCCGGAGAAGACACCAACGTCAACGGCATGATCGACCCGGGAGAGGACACCAACAACGACGGGATTCTCACACCCGGCTTCGGGACAACCTCGATCACTCCACGGGGCATCGGGATCGCCAACCAGACCGTTCTGCAGCCGGGAAGGGTGCTGGCAATCGGCACGGCGGCCGACCGGAACCACGTGATGATCCCGGATCCGGCCGACGCAGCCGCGGAGATTCCCGGCCCGGCACGAGCGTCCTTCCTGCGAGCCGACACCACCACCGGCGGAACCGCCTACAAGCACTTCGCGCCCGGAAACTCGACTCCGACCGGGCCTTACATCGACCTGATCACCAGCAACACCAGCCAGTTCGACCTGGTTTTCGAGAGGGGACAGGGCGGCCTCCCCCAGACGATCACCAAGACTCCGGGTCTCGCGGACAAGGACGACCCGTTCTATGGAATCCTGTTGAGAGGTCTGAAACAAACGGACACATCGATCCCGTCGCCGCCGGCGAACCCGCCTCAACCGAGCCAGCCGGCCGGTACCGGCCTCGCGGCCGCACTGGTGTATCAGCTCGAGCTGCTGGCCATCCTCAAGGACCAGCCGCTGTACATCCTGTTGAAGCGACGAATGCATCCCAACCGATTGCCACCGACCAACGCGGCCGAGGAGGCCGACAACCCCTGGGTCACCGTTGACCGGATGGTGATCCCCCGCGAATCCAACGGCCCCGGACCCGGCAGCTGGAAACGGGAACTGGAGCTGTCCAACCAGGACGCCGGGATCCAGAACAAGTTCAACCGGCTCCGCAGCCGCGAACGCAACCAGCCATTCGGCCGAGTGAACTCCGACATCAAGTTCAGCGACGGTGTCATCGCCACCGGAGCGTTCTGTGACCCGGTCCGGGCCCTGAACCTCTACGCCGACAGCGTCAGACGGGGCAACACGATCGGCAACACGATCTACGGACCCAACACCCCGATCGAAAACACGACCAGTTTCCGGCACCTTGTGCTCCCGCAACCCCCGCAACTCCCGCAACAACCCTTCACCCCCCAGCGATTTTCGGTCGCTCAACAGCATCTCGACCGCGACTTCGCCTCGCCGCTGGAACTGCTGAGGGTGCCGCTCTACGGCCCCGAAGAATCCACGAGACTGCTCAAGGACGCCAACCTCAAGCCGAAGGAGCAGTACCTCAAGTACAACGAATCCGACGTGAACTCGCCCAATGGACCGTTTTTCCCGCTGCCCCAGGGCCAGAAGCAGAGCAACCCCAGCCTTCCGCCGGTCACCGATGCGACGGTGGCCGCCGGACGGTTCCTGGCACCGGACCATCCCAACAACTCGGGAATGCAGCTCCAGGACGACGCCCGCGACAACCGCTGGCACCGGTTGCTGGAATTCGTCGAGGTGACGACGCGGATGGAGCGGTTCTCGAGTATCGTCAACGAGGACGCCAACCAGAACGGGCTGTTGGATACGGGTGAAGATCTTGACGGCGACAACGCGCTGGACCCCTACCTGCCGCAGAACCGGCGGCACCGTGTGCCCGGCCGGATCAACCTCAACACGATCCGCAACCCGGACGTGCTGGCCTCACTGCTGGATGAACCGTTCGCGATTCACAGGAACCACAACCTCGGTGGATGGCCGGGCCGACACCTGTATGACAGGGCCGAGCCTCTTCGTGACTGGTGGAAACAGTTCACGTGGTCACGCGACCAGATCGATCCGTTGACCGGATTCCTGCTGCCCGGCGTTCCCGGGTCCCGACCCTTCCGCAGCTTCGGCTTCGTGGCCGACAGGCAAAACAGCATCGAACACACCCTGCTGCGGTCGCTCCCGATGGATATCGCCTCGCAGGGCAACAACGACAGGCGGCGGCTGTTCTCGCTCGGGACACAGCAGCAATGGGAGACGAACGAGGACGCCCTGGCCGGTGGCGGCAACAGCCGGTTCAACAACACCTGGGACGTCATCAACGGTCAACCCGAGGGCAACCTCGACAACCGGTTCATCCTGCCCCTGGACCTGGCCACCCGGCAGCACCTCAATTCGAAGATCATCGGCAACAGCACTGTTCGCAGCCACGTGTTCCACGTGTTTCTGAAGGTCGAGTGGTTCGAGGCCTATCGAGGTCCACTCCCGGGTGACCCGACCAGGCAGGTGACCCGGATCGGTGCCCGGGCCACCGACGTGCCGTCACGTCGCGGCTTCTTCGTGATCGACCGCTCTCGCGCCGTCGAACAGGCCGTCTGGAAACAGGTGCTTCCACCCCCGATCGAAGACTCCAATCTGAACGGACAATTGGACGCCGGCGAGGACAACAACGAAGACACCAACGGCAACGGCCAGTTGGACCAGGGCGAGGACACCAACGGGGACGGATACCTCAACCTGGGCAACGGCGACGGAGTGCTAACCCCGTTGCCACGGCTGTTCAATTTCGCCGACGCCTACCAGCCGTTCGATGTGGCCCCACTGATCCTCTACGAGAGGATCATCGAGTGAACCCAAGCAGCGACACGATCAAACCCGGAGAGAGCCGGGATGCCGGAGAGGCCGAGTGGCTTTCACCGTTTTCCCCTGGTTCTCTCGGCCGGATTTTGAGTGACATTTTCCCGGGTCAATCAGCCATAATGGTGAAAGGAGGCAAGCCTCACGTCTGACACCGTGTCAACAGGCGGGCCTTTTCGTTTCCTCTCGTTTTTTCGAGCGTGTTTTCCACGCTTTCTTGCCGGAGGACTGACCCGGGCTAAACTTGTCCCGGTGAGCACCTTCGAAGACAACCAGACCAGGAGTCTTTCCACGATGACCAGAACCATGACACGACACATGCCCCGTGCCGTATCGCGGCGCCAGGGCTTTACCCTGATCGAACTGCTGGTGGTGATCTCGATCATCGCCGTGCTGGCATCCCTGATCATGCCGGCTATCATGAACGCGCGAGCCGCTGCTCGGCGGACCCAGTGTGTCAACGGCCTGAAGCAACTGGCCGCGGCGACCCAGAACTTCGCGGGTGCGGCCAACGGCAAGCTGCCGGCCGCCTACGACTGGTATCCGGTCCTGGACACCAGCACGAACCCGGCCACCCTCATCTCCAAGGCGAGAATTCGTCCGTGGCCGGTGGCGCTGTTGCCGTTCCTGGACCGGAACGACCTGCAACGAGTCATCGCCAACGGAACGCTGGGTGATCCCCTTGTCTCCAGCGGGGTTCCTCACGTCGAGGCATTCACCTGCGTGGTTGACGACAACAACTTCAACCGGAACGGCGGGCTCAGTTACGTCGGCAATGGCGGTTACATGGAAGCGGCCGCGTTCAACAACGCCAACCTGCAGAATGCGTTGTTGGGCACCAACTCGACGCCGACCGCACGAATCGCTCACGCATCGGGCGTGTTCTGGGCACCCGACGCCAGCCTGGCCAGCCTTGTGATCAATGGCGGGCCGCTTGTGGTTCCAGCCTCTCCGTCCTACGTCCCGGACCCGTTCCGGATGTCACTGGACTTCATCAGTGCCGGCGACGGCAACTCCAACACGATACTCATCGGCGAGAACATCCAGGGGGGAGACTGGGCCTGGCAGAACGCGCACAACCAGGGGGGATCGATCTTCGGTGTCCTCGTCCTGGCGGGACTCAACGTCAGTACGGGTAACAGCCTGAGATTGCCTTTGAACCCACCGACCGGAACGGGAGCCGCGGCTTTTGATGCCGCGGCCGTCGTCGCCGGACGACTCAACAAGAACCTCATCGCCACGCAATTCCTGGCACCTCGCCCGAGTTCCAACCACGGCGAACTGGTCAACTTCGCGTTCTGCGGTGGCAACGTCCGCAGCATCAACATGAACGTGGATCCCCGGGTCTTTGCCCGGTTGGTCACTCCCGACGGACAGCGTTTTCAACAGATTGTCGGCAGCGACGAATAACAAGGAGAGCGGACCAAGCCGATCGAGAGTGGCGCAGCCGTGGTGCCACAGGCAGTCTCGTCCTGCCTTGGTCTTCGCGGCGTTGCCACGGACGTGCTCACCACGCCCCGTTCTTCGTTTCATTGAATCGCAGAACGGGGTGACACGTCCCCCCAGACTGGCAACTCCTCGCCACAGCCCCTAGACTCGGGGACTCACTCGACTTCCACGACCACAAGCGGACAAGTCACCCGCATGCCCAACTCGGTTAGTGCCAAGAAATCGCATCGCCAGAGCCTGAGTCGGCGGGCCAGAAACCGTGGACAGCGATCGGCGCTTCGTACGGCTGTCAGGAAGGTCCGAGACGCCGTGGCCAGCGGAGAAATCGAACAGGCGACAACGCTGTTGATCGTTGCCACCAAACGGCTCGACCAGGCCGCGTCGAAGAACCTGATCCACGCCAACAAGGCCGCTCGGACCAAGAGCCGGTTGACCAAGCTGGTCAACAAGGGCGGCAGTTAGAGCGACGGGTGCTGCTGAAATCTGCGGACGTCTTCGGGTCCGCGTCCCCCCCGGTATCCCGAGTCCGGCAGCTTCAGCCAGGACCACCAAACCGGTTGCATCGGCCCTCGCGTTCCCCTGGTCCGCCCATTTCCGGTATACTGACGGTCCCCGGACGGCCGAAAAGTCTGACAGGGGCCTGCGCAAATCCACAACGGATCCAGCCGTCATGCTGACGATCTCCCACGGACACCGCCGCGGATTTCTCAAGATCGGCACCGCCGCCTTCGGCGGATTGACCCTGGCCAACCTGCTCGAAGCCAAGGCCGCCTCGGGCGGCTCGTTCCTCCGCGACCGCGCCGTCGTCGTCATGAACCTCCAGGGCGGGCCGACGCAGTTCGAGACCTTCGACCCGAACATGCAGGCGCCGCGCGAGATCCGCAGCATCACCGGCGAGATCCCCACCTCGCTGCCGGGGATCACCTTCGGTGGCACGCTGCCCAGGCTGGCCACCCTGGCCAACCGCATGGCTGTCATCCGCTCGTATCGCCACGGCATCTCCAGCCACGGCCCGGCCGCGATGCACGTGATGGCCGGCGGCAACCCGACCGGGGCCCAGATGGGCTCGATCTACTCGCGGATCGCCGGGCTGACCGAACCCCAAAGCGGCATGCCCCGCAACATGCTGGTCACCGCGCACGCCGTCGGTGAGGAGTTCAAGAAGAAGAAGCTCTACACCAATGTCGGACGACTCTCGCAAACCGGGACCCTGCCCGATGTCTACCGACCGTTCGATCCCAGTGCCGGCGGCGAAATCCTCGACAACATGAAGTTGCAGATCGCCCGCAACCGACTCGACGACCGTCGCGGCCTGCTGACCGGACTCGATTCGCTCCGTCGCCAGTACTCCGAAACGGGCCTGGCCGACGCCTCGGGCCGCTTCCAGCAGCAGGCCTTCGATGTGCTGCTCAAGGGAGTCGCCCGCGCCTTCGACATCTCGCGGGAACAACCCGAAACGCTGGCCCGCTACGACACGTCGATGATGGAAACCACCGACGCGGTCAAGAAACGCAATTCCTACGGGGCCATGTTCTCGCCCGTGGCACTCGGCCGCCAGATGCTGTTCGCCCGTCGACTGGTCGAGTCGGGTTGCGGCTTCGTCACCGTCGGCAACGGCGGCTGGGACATGCACGGCGGTGGCAAGGAGTTCCGCGTCGACGACGGCCTGGCCACGTTGCTGCCGGCCGTCGACAAGGCCGCATCGGCGTTCATCGAGGACATCCACCAGCGGGGTATCGCCGAAAAGGTGCTGCTGGTGATCACCGGCGAGTTCGGCCGGACGCCGCGGATCAACAAGAACGGCGGTCGCGACCACTGGGGCAACCTCTGCACGCTGGCGTTCGCCGGCGGCGGCCTGAAGACCGGCCAGGTCGTCGGTCGCTCGGACCGCACCGGCAGCCGACCCGCCTCTGAGCCGATCTCCAGCAGCCAGGTCATGGCCACCATCATGCACTCGCTGTTCGACATCGGCCAGCTCCGCGTCCAGGCCGACCTGCCCAAGGACCTCGAGCAGATCGTCGTCAACCGACAACCGATCCCCGAGTTGTTCTAGGCCCGGCTACTGGCCGCTCCAGTAGTCGAACACCAGCACGTCGGCCACCCGCGGACCGACCAGCTTGACGAACTCTTGGTGCGCCGGGTGCGGCAGGTAGATGTCGCGTCCCTTCTCGTCGCCGAAGGTCACCACGAACCCGTGGGTGAATCCCTTCTGCTTGTTCTCGACGCTGACATCGACCCCGTGTTCGAATCCGACGATCGCCTCGATCCGCTGCGGCAACGCCGCGAACGCCCGCACCACCTCCTCGACCTGCGGCTTGGTGACCTCGGGCTTGAACTTGAACAGCACCACGTGACGAAGCCGCCGTGAACCCGGACCACCGACGCCCAGGGCCTCGAGCATCCGGGCGGCGACGAAGCGGTTGCCGGCGGCACTCAGGTGAACCCCGTCTCCGGTCAGCACCTTGCTCTCGGCTTCCAGGGGATTGTGACGACCCAGGTAGGCGTGAAACTCCCGGTTCAGGTCCAGCAACTGCACGCCGGTTCGTGCGGCGACCCCTCGGGAGATGGCCGAGTACTCGGCCAGCATCTTGTCGAGCGGGTTCGATCCGGCCGGTTTCTCACCGATCACGCTCGGCGTACAGAGCACCACCCGGGCACCGGCCGTCTCGATCCGTTCGATCAACCGCCCCAGTCCCGCCTCGAAGTCCTTCTTCGACGTCCCCTTCCCCTGCAGCGAGTGCCACACGTCGTTGATGCCGATGTAGATCACCACCACGTTGGGCTTCCTGGCCAGGACGTCGCGATCGAGTCGTTTCTCCAGATCGGGCACCTTGTGGCCGCTGATCCCGGCTCCGACCACGTCGATCTTCATCTCGGCGTGCTTTGTCTTGAAGTACTTCCGGACCAGTTGAACATAGCCGTCGGGACGTTCGCCGAACTGGGTGATCGAATCGCCCAGGAAGACGATCCGGTCACCGGTCTTCAGCTTGCCGTCGGCGGCCGAGGCCGGGTTGACCACCAACGCCAGCGCCGACAGGGCAACGGCCAGGGACACGAAAGACGGAATCGTCTCACGGAGAAACACGGGACAGGTCAGCGACATCACGGTGTCCAATCTGATCGAGAGAACAAACGGGCCGCCGGGCTACTGGCCCAGCAACCAGGGAACGGCGGCCATCACCGCATCGGACTCGGTGCCCTTTTGCGAAACCACGTACTTGGGTCGTTTCATCGCCGTGTAGGCCACCTGCACCCGCTCGGGAACCCGGCCCTTCTCTCCGGCCAGCCACAGCGGCAGGGGCGCTGCCAGCGAGAGCAGTCCCGGCAGGTCACCGTACTTGACGGCTCCGGGCAGGAAACCGGGATCGCGGTAGTGCTTGACGTTGACGAACCGGAAGCCGCCGGTCCCGACGACCGCCTTGTCGACCAGGTCCTGGACCAGCACCCGCGCCGTGGCGGCCAGCGGACCGGCTCCCCCGGTCCCCACCAACGCCACCGCCCCGGCCTTGTCCTCCTCGTGACCCTTCACGAACGCCAGCAGGGTCAGGATGTCGTGGACCCGGCTGGCGAAGACCGTGTGGTTGTATCCGAAGGTGTAGGCGGCGAACTCGCGGTTGTTGCCCACCTTGGGAGTCACCTCCAGCGGCTTGCCGTCTGCCAGGAACTCGCCCTGGTACAACAGGTCCGCCCCCAGCACCGCGGCACCACCGTCGAGCAGTCTGCGGATGGCGGCGATCGGTCGCCCGTCCTCACCGTACAGCCCGGCCTTCCCACGGCCGTCGACCCACACGACGGCCAGGCCGCTGTACTTGGCTTTCTTCGGAAAGAACGACACCACCGGCAACGACTCGCCCTCGGACTTCAGCCTCAGGATGTCGGTGAACTCCAGGTAATCCTCCCGGTCGTGCTTGGCGACCTTGGTGCGTTCAATCTGGTTCGCCCGGGGCAACCCGCGGCCGATGATCGTCTCGATCGCCCCGCCGACGATGCCCCGGTACAGTGTCATGTCCTCCCGCTGCCGCGGGACCAGCGAGGCCAACTGGGCCTGGGACTGCTTCGAAAGGAACCCGGTGACGGCCTTCTCGTGGTCGTCACCCCCCTTGGGGGCCGGGTGGTCCTTGTCCCACACCGTGTACTCCTCGGACGTCAACGGCTCGTAGTCGGTCTCGACGACCGGCTCGTCGCCCAGCCCGAGGTGGCGACTGAACAGGTTGTACATGATCCCGCGACTGACGTAGTTGTAGTTGTGCGGGAAATGGACCAGCGAGCGACACAGCACGTGATCGCGTTTGCCGTAGAGTCCGTAGAGCTGCCTCAATTCGGGGTAACCCTTGGTCATCATCTCCTTGGTCCAGTCGTTGGCCGCGGTCATTCCCTGGGGCTTGGGAGCGAACAGCGCCGCCAGTTCGACGTTGCCGGTGCCGATTCTCAGCAGGCAGCAGTTCTCGCACGTGCACCCCCCCTGCATCGACGTCGAGACCATCCCGTTGGGGAAGGCGACGACCGGACGCGGGTCGATGGCGCACAACAGGATCGTCTGGGTGCCGCCGCCGCTGCCCCCGGTCACGCCGATCCGCTTCGGATCGACATCGGGCAGGCCGGCCAGGAAGTCGAGACCGCGGATCGAGTTCCAGGTCTGCAGACCCATGATGCTCTGCAGCCGCAGTTCGGCCTGGGTGCTGATGAAGCCCCAGCCGTCGGGGCTGTTCATGTGAGCCCGCTGTGTCCGCAACCGGTGGGCCACGCCCATGCCGATCTGCTGCGCGTCGGCGTAACCCTCCATGTCGAAGATGAAGGTCACGCAGCCCATCCGCGCCAGGGTGGCACAACGCGCCAGCTTGGGGAACCGGCCCGACTTGCTGAACTTCTCGGCCCCGCTCTTGATCAACGCCGCCATGCTGGCCGCGCCGTAGTCCTGCAACCGGCCACCGTGACCGTGAGGACACAGCACCGCCGGGTGTTTGCCTTCGGCCTTTTTGCCGGCGGGCCGAAACAGCAACCCGGTGACAAAGTGCCCCGGCACACTCTCGAAGTGGACCTTCTCGACGGTGAACCCCGGCCGGGTGGTCTTGCCGAAGATCACCGGCTTCAGCGGGGTTCTCTGGGGCATTGGCCACAGGCCGGTCGAGACCAGGATCCGCTGCTTCAATTCCCGCTTGCGGACTTCCCACGCCTCTCGTGTCTTGGGCACCAGGAACGGGAAATATCCGTTGAGATCCTTCTGAGGCTCCAGGCGGCTGTCGTCGGGACGCTTGCCCTCGGGAAACACCCGGGGGGTTGCGGCGTCGACCGTCGAGGGGGCCAGCAGGCAAAGGATGGTTGAGAGGACCAGCAGGTTGTCACGGATGCGCATCGAGATATCTCCGGGTGCGGACTTTCGCCGATCAGGTTACCCCGTGGGCGGGCCGGATCGCTACTTGACGCCCCACTTCTCGTCGAAGAAGTCCGCGTCGACAATCCGGCCCGGCCACTGGCTGCCCGGCGGAGTCGACAGGTCGACGATCGCCCAGTCGGGCAGCATCGGAACCTGGCGAGCGTTGTTCAGGTAGGCGTATTCGCGGTAGGTGAAGCTGCTGTTGAGCACCACGTATCGTTTCGGGTTCAACGGGTTCGGATAGATCATCACCGGCATGTGACCGTCGGCCGCAAAGGCCTTCCCGCCCATCGACAACTTCTCGTCGGTCCACGAAACCGGCAGGCTCTTCACTAGTTTCGCCAGCAAGCGGTTGCTCTTCGGATCGCCCCACAGCACCAGGTTCGACCCGGCAATGTCCTCGTCGGTCACCTGAGTGTCATCCTTCTGACGGGCGTAACCGCGGAACTGCTTCCGCCAGTGGATCCTGGCCCGGTCGAGTTCCGACCTGGCCCACGTGGCGGTCCGGGCGTGCATCGGTTGACCGGTGGGTCTCACGAACAGAAACGAGTCCATGAAGGCGTCGTCGATCGGCCCCTGCAGGTTGTGCCGCTTGCGGAGTTTCCCGCCGGGGCCTCCCACCCGACCGCCCACCCGCCAGCCGTCCGCCTGCCTGGTCAGCCGACAGTTCCAGGACCGGTCCGAACGGGGTCCGGGGGCCTCGATCTCGACACCATCGATCGACACCGTCACCGGGCTGCGGACGTCGAACGGAGCGAATCCCGGCGAGAACGACAACCGCAGGCCGGTGACGTTCCTGGTGGCCAGTTCCAGTCGGCTGCGACCGGCAACGTCGGCAGTGACCCGGGCGGCCTGCCAGTGCTCGCCCAGCCCGTCGATCGTCACCCAGTGCATGCGGTTGTACTTCAGGGTCCAGGTGGCCAGCACAACGTGCCGTGGATACCGGTCACCCCCGGCCCTCGCGATGCTCGACAGCCGCCGGTCGATCTCGACCTTCGCGTCCGGGTGAATGCTGTGCCTGGTGCCCGGACCGATCACGTGGACCAGGTCGATCCCCTCGTCGGCCAGGGCCTGCTCCATGATGTCGGCCGCCTGTTTCTGGATGTCCAGTTCGCCGCTGTAGGCCACCGTCGGACAGTGGGCCAGGTTGACGGCCCAGTCGGTGCAGTCGTACCAGTGCCACAGCCGCTTCTCGAACCAGGTCGGATTGAGCGTTTCCTTCTGGAAGAACTTCAGGAACTCGGGAGTCTCGGAGAACCCCGCACCCGGGTTCGCGGCGAACCAGCGGTCGGCGTAATGCACGGCGAACTGCCAGCAGGCGGCGCCGCCCATCGAGAAGCCTCGGACCGAGGTCCGGCGACCGTCGATGCGGTAGCGGCCGCGGGTGTCGGCCAGGGCCTCGAGCACATCGACCTCGCCGGCGAACTTGAAGGCGTTCGAGTACCGGCCGTAGGGATGCAGCACGATCGTGTTGGCCGGCGTGTAAGCCCCGGCACTGCGTTGCCGCTGGTGGATGAAGTTCACCTCGCTGAGCGTTTCGCCCCGACCGTGGAACCAGATGTCCAGCCGGTGACGCCGCGACGCGTCGAAATCGTACGACTCGGGGATCACCAGCCCGTAGGGCTGGACCGTGCGGTCGAGCTTCGAGACGAACCCACGGACGACCAGTCCCGTTTGGCGGGTCCAGGGAGCCTGTCCTGCGATCAACTGGTTGGCCCGCGCCGCACCGGCGGCGAGCAGTTCGTGAGCCTTCTTGACGTCGTTGGCCGAGAAGAACTCGTTGTAGGTCAACGCGTCGCTGACCGCCCGGTAGTAGATCTCGACGTCCGGGATCAACTCGCGAATCGCGGGGTCCTTGGACGAGGCCGCCCTGGTGATCCGGGCGCGGAGGTCCTTGAGCTTGTCGGGCAATTGCACGAAGCCGCTGCCGGCCGGCCGGACCCCGGGCCGTGGCACCGGCCGGACCGACTTCGGATCGTTGTCGCGGGGACCGTCGGCCCGGGCCACCGAAACCGTCAGCAGGACAAAGAACACGGTCGGCAGGATCTTGCGGCTCATGAAATCGCGTCCCGATTGGTGTTGTCAGCCGACCAGACTAACCGTCAACCGTCGGCAGGGCAAAGACGCGTCACCGCCGCGCCGGTGGCCACCAAACCCGTCTGGCCATGCAAGTCGCGACTCGACTACGATCCCGCGCCGTCGCCGGATCGATGTTCGTGCGATTGCTCATCCGGGGAAGCTCTCATGACCACACCGACACCCACACCCACTCCGATTCCGACTGGCCTCAGGATCCTGTTGACGCTGGCCTCGTTCATCGTGGTCGCGACCGGCATCTGGGCCGCCCAACCGATCCTGGTGCCCGTGCTGTTCGCCGCGTTCCTGGCAATCATTTCAGGACCGACAATGACCTGGCTGATCCAGCGACGTGTCCCCAGGCCGGCAGCCCTGCTGATGGTCGTCCTGGGAATGGCCACCATTGGCGTCACCGTGGTCATCGTCATCGGACAGTCGCTCTACAGCTTTCGGGACAACCTCGAGACCTACAAGGAACCCCTGCAACAGAAGGTGGCGGCCATCACCGACCGGCTGACCGAGGCCGGCATCGAGGTGTCCGAGAGCGCCCGGGCCGACAACCTCAACACCGACAACGCCGTCGACTACCTCAAGACGCTGCTTGGCGGTTTGACCAATCTCTTCGGCAAGGGCCTGTTCGTACTCTTCTCCTTCGTGTTCATCGTGCTCGAGGCGTCGGGTTTTCCCGCCAAGGTGGCCGCGATGCCCGGCGACACCTCGGCCCGGCTCGAACGCTGGAAGACGATCATCACCGAGACCCGACGCTACTTCGCGCTGAAGACCGTCATCAGCCTGGTCACCGGCATCACGATCGGCGTGCTGCTGGCGATGCTCAAGGTCCCCTACGCTCCGCTGTGGGCCCTGATGGCCTTCCTGTTCAACTTCATTCCCAACATCGGTTCGATCATCGCCGCGGTGCCGCCGATTGTCGTCACCTTCATCGTCCTCGACACCTCGACCCTGGTCTGGGTCATCGGGATCTACCTGGCCATCAACCTGCTGGTCGGGAACATGATCGAGCCGCGAATCATGGGCAAGGGCCTGGGACTTTCGACCCTGGTCGTCTTTCTCTCGTTGGTCTTCTGGGGATTCGTGCTGGGCCCGGTCGGCATGCTGCTGTCGGTCCCGCTGACGATGATCGTCAAGATCATCCTCTCCGCTTCCGACGACACTCGCTGGCTGAGCCTCCTGCTCAGCGACGAGGTGGCCGAGCCGGTCTGAAGTGGACAACCAATCCGCAACGACACCTGCCCGAAAAGACGATAGAATAAGTGGTGGTTGTTGGATCGCGGTGGCCCCGGTCTCCGCAACTCCGTCAGTCTCGATTGAAGTCGACCCCCCAGGGATCATGGTTATGTCGTCACGCGACCATTCGTGCGGATGTTCAAGCCACCGTCTCTCGCGACGCAGCCTGCTCCAGGCCGGATCGGCCGGCGTGGTGGGACTGGGTGCATCGCAGCTGGCGATGCCGACGGCCCAGGCCGCCAACCTGCCCAGGGCCAAGCGGGTGATTTTCGTCTTCCTGACCGGGGGAATCTCGCACCACGACACCTTCGATATGAAGCCGCACGCTCCGGCCAAGGTTCGCGGCAGCTTCGACCCGGTGTCGACCGATGTCGCCGGGCTCCAGATTTCCGAGCATCTCCCGCTGTTCACGCAACGGATGAAGCACTACGCGATGGTCCGCTCGATGGGCACCGGCAGCAACGGCCACGAGCAGGCCTGCCACATGATGCTGACCGGCCGGCTCGACTTCCCCGTCGGCTTCAGCACCGCCAAGGTGCCCAGCGCCAACGAGTGGCCGTCGATGCTCTCGGTTGTGACCTACGCCAAACGCAACGAAGCCCGCACCCTGCCCCCCGCGGCGGTGCTGCCCGAGCCGAGCGTGAACGAGGCGGCACGGGTTCGGCCCGGCCAGTACGCCGGACGGCTAGGGGGATCCTACGAAGCCTGGCACGTCAACGTCGCCGCACAGTGCCCGCTGGGCAACGGTGCCTGCCCCGACTGCTTCCGGTTCAACGAGGACAAGTTCGAACACGCGACCCGGAACATCTTCAACACCCCGGTGCTCACGCTTCCCAAGGGAGGGCGGAGACGACTGAAGGACCGCATCGGACTGCTAGGCACCGTGGAACAGCAGCGCGAGTTCCTCAAGGAACGCAGCTCCACCCGCAAGCTCGACCAGAACCGGCTCCAGGCACTCACCGTGCTGGCCGACCCGAAGACCAGCAAGGCGTTCGACGTCGAGAACGCCGATCCCAAGACACTGGCCCGCTACGGCAAGAACAAGTTCGGGCTTTCGGCCCTGATGGGTTACCGGCTGCTCGATGCCGGTGTCGATTTCGTTCAGATCAACCTCGGCAAGAACTCGTCCTGGGACACCCACGCCCGCAACTTCGTGAATCTCAAGCGGAACCTCCTGCCGCCGCTGGACCTGTCGATGAGCGCCCTGCTGGACGATCTCAACGACAGCGGGCTGATCGATGAGACGCTGTTCATCATCAGTGGAGAATTCGGTCGCACGCCGAACATCAACAAGAACTCGGGCCGGGACCACTGGGGCCCGGTCTTCACGGCATTGTTCGCCGGTGGCGGAGTGCAGGGCGGGCAGGTGATCGGGGCCTCCGACGACCTGGGAGCCTACGCGACCAGCCAGAGGTACATGCCCGAGAACTTCTCGGCGACGATCTACGAGGCCCTGGGCATCCCCCGCGACGCTCATTGGGTCGACTTCGACGGTCGTCCGCACGAGATCTACCGCGGACAGCCGATGTCGGTGCTGTACGGGTAGACCCCGGCCGCGCGAGTCACTTCACCGTGACTTCCGCCCGGACCCGCTTCACGTCGCCGAGTCCCCGGATCTCGTACACCCGCACGTGTTCGCCGAACTCGTGGCTCTGTCCGGCCAGGAAGTACCTCCCGGTTCGCGGCTGCCTGACGACATCCAGCGACCAGAATTCGCCGATCGTCACTTCCATCGGCAGCAGGTAGCCCCTCTGGCGAGCCTGCTCGCGTCGGTTGCCGACGTAGATGTTGTTCAACAGCGAGGCCACGTAGAGCCCGTCCCGGCTCCAGATGTGGACCATCCCCGCCTCGTCACCGACGAACACCCAGTCGCCCTCGTAGCGGATACAGCTTGGCTGGTGAATGCCCCCCGGCTCGGGCAGCCCCATCGCCTTGTGGCCGACCGACCAGATCTTCCGACCGGTCTTGTCGTAACAGCTCACGTCACAGCGGATCACTCGCCGCGGCCAGTGCCCGATTCCCGGCTGGCGCAAGGAGTCGTCCTTGTAGAACATGTCGAAGTAACGCCGCCCCTGCTCATCGGCCGCCACTCCCTCGAGCATCTTGTTCGCCAGCGGCTTGAAATCGGGTCCGACCACGCTGGCGGTCTTCCAGGTGTAGTGCGGGACACCCCGTTGGTCGATCTTCTCCAGCGGCAGAGCGAAGTTGCCCCAGTAGACCGTTCCGCGACGGTCCACCTCGGCGTCGTGGCTGAACCCGATGTGCGGCTCGACGGGGAACCGCCGGCCCTGGCCCACCTCCCCGAGCGGGACCTCCTCGACTTCCGCCTCGGTAGCCAACCCGTCTCCGTTCCGGTCGACCCACACCGGGAAGGCGGTCTTCGAAGACACCAGCTTCCCGTTCTTGTCGTAGAACCGCAGCCGGCTGCCCACCCGCGCGACCGGAACCAGCCGGTCACCGTCAATCCGGTAGATGCGGACCGTCTTGTGACAGGAAAACAGGTACCGGTGGCCACCTATGGTGTGAGTCTGCTGACCGTGGATCATGAAACCCCGCACCTCGCGGGTCGGATGCCGGTGCCCCAGCCACCACCACTTCTGCGGTGACCATCGGCCGGTGTCGAGATCCAGCTTGTACTCGTACAACGAGCCGATGCCGTATCCGTCCATTCCGTGGACCACCGTCGGGTCGTCGCTCAGCAACGAAGCGTTCTCCATGTACGCGCCGCCGTAGAGGGCCCAGGTCACCGCGTGGGACCTGTCGAGTTTCAGCAGCCGGTTCAGCAGGAATTCCGAGACATAGACCGAACCATCGGCGGCCGCCGCCACGCCGGTCGGCGCGTAGAGTCGATCGGTGCGGATCGTGCCCGGCAACTCTCCCGGTTGTCCGTACGATCGCACCAGCTTGCCCGCAGGGGTGTACTCGAGCACCCGGCACGGTTCCCCCATGTCGGAGACCAGCAGGTGGCCATCGGCAGCAATGGCCAGCGCAAACGGACGGCGGGCGACCCGGGAGATCAGCACCTGCCACGCCGATCCCTCACGAACCACCAGGTCCCGGCCACTGATGGCCAGCAACCGGCCGCGGCCGTCAACGGCCAGGCCGGCCGGGCGGGACAGCGGCAGAGTGGACAGGTGTTCCAGGCTCGAACGATGCAGCACCCGGACCTGGTCCTGTGCCCAGCACGACACGAACACCTCGTCTCCTCGCACCGCAACTCCGCGGGTCATCGTCCCGCCGAGCACGGTGCCATCGATCATCGCTTCGCGAACCCCGGCCAGTTCCGCGCGGGGCCGATCCGCGGCGACCGTCTTAGGATTCTCGCCCAGGAACGCCCGCCACCCGCCATCAGCCTGCCGGATCGTCTGCCCGGTCCGGGCATCGATGCGGTACAGGTGCTGGCCGGCCACGAACAGCGTCTCGCCGTCGATCGCGCACGCGGTGGGGACATCGCTGGAATCCAGCGGGGCGTGGGTCCAGAGCAGGTGGCCGTTGGCAGAATACTTCTGGGCGGCGACTCCGTGCCCCCGACCCAGCAGGTACACGTCACCCCGCCGGTCGACACTGACACCGCGTGGAGTCAGGCCGTGAACGCCGGCAACTTCATGGGGAACCGGGCGCTGGGGCACGCGGCCGTTGCCCGGGGTCGCGACGTAACGGGCTGTGACCCCGGCCGCCTGGAGGACCCGCAGCTCGTACCGACCCGGCGGCACCCGTTTTCCGGCATCGTTGCCGGTGTCCCATGTGATTGCGGCCTGCCCGGCCTTCATCGGCTTCGCCTCCCACAGCGTGCGGACCAGCCGCCCCGAGGCGTCGTAGACGACCACGCTGGTCGGAGCAGCGGCTGGCAGACCGACAACCGTCTTGACCCAGAATTTCCTGGGAATCATCGGCCTGGGTGTGGGCGGCTTCGGCTTGGCGGGCTTGACCAGGGCCATCACGTCTCCACCCGCAGCCGCCACGTCGGTCTCGTACCGCTCCCACACGGTGTCGTGATCCCAGGCGGTGTCGAACAGTTGCACCCGCGCGACGTACCCGGCCAGGTGCGCGTAGTTGCCCAGCTGGGCGCCGATCGCCAGCCGGTTGACCGGTGTCCCGAACGCGGCCCGCACCTTGTATCCACCCGGACCACCCCGGTCGTTCTGTACTCCGTCGATGAACGTCCGGCCCCGTCCGTCCTTCCAGGTCAGCACAGCCTGCGTCCAGTGATCGGCCCGGACCACCTGGGGTGTGCGGTTGCCCCCGATCGGCGAGTAGACATCCAGTCCGCCACCGTTGTGCGCGATGCTCAGGCTCAGCGACTGATCCGCCAGCTTGTAGTCCTGCCTCAGGATCATGGTGGACCCGTTGTGCACCGGGCTGCCGGTCCGCAGCCAGACCACCAGCGTGCCCTCGCTTTTCGGCCACTTCAGCGTCGCCGGAGCGAGCGTCAGCAGTTCGGCCGCACGACCGGCCGGGCCGCTGGTGGTCGGAATGTAACTGGTGGGGGCCTCGCACCCGTCCATCGGCCGGCGTTCGAGCTGGATCGCATCGACCAGCACCGTTCCGTTGACCCTGATCCCGCAGGACCACTGCTGGTTCTCGAACTGGGGAGTCACGTGTCCACCGATTCTCCACCACGGTCCCACCCGCACCGGGTCCTGGAACCGCAGTCGCGACGCGATCTCGTTCGCCCCACCCCGTTTCCGTACCGCGATGACCTGGACGGTACCATCCCCGGGAGGCTTGCCGTCGGGCGTGCGGACATAGGCGGTCAGGAAATGACCCCGGAAACCCGGAGCCGCGTAGCTGGGCAACTTGACCGGAGCGTACAGCCAGTCGCCTTCTCCGCTGAGTTGCAGGCAGGCCCTGCCGTGAATCCCGCCGGCACGCGCGGTCACCTTCAGGTTTCCGACGCTCGACCAGCTCTTCTGCAGGTCTTTCAAGGAAGCTTCGAATGACGAATGGGCCATGAGGTTCGTCGCGGCACTTTCGGAGAGGTATCCCACCATCGACATGCCGCCGGCATCGATCTTCCGCTGAAACCGCGGCGCGTTGGCGCCCACTCCGTGAATCCGGCCATCGGGTCCGATCATCGTGGCCAGGCTCGGACGACGGAACGCCGAGCCGGGCGGCAGCAACCTGGCCGACTCGAACCGCAGGTCCACCACCGGCGTGGTCGGCTCGGCCCCCTGGACCCACCCCGCACACACCACCAGCCACGCGGCCAGACCGCCGCTGAACCTGCCGAACAAGTTGTGCATTTCCTGGTGTCCTCTTGCTGTCGCCATGAGCTGGCAAAGGGGTCCGCCATCCTGCCGGGCGGTGTCTGTGTTGTCTTCGGTGGCCCTGAGATTATTCTACGGTTCCTTTCAACGACGAACTAACGAGGCGAATGATGAACGACGCATCGGCCGAGCCGCTGGCTGAAGTGGCAGAACACACTTGGAACCTGCTCGAACAACCCAGCACGGCCACGCTGGCCACGGTGCTGGCCAAGCACGGTCTGTGGAATGTCTTCGTCACCGGTTCGCGACCGCTGTCGCCGGGCAGCCGGATGGTCGGACAGGCCTACACCCTGCGGTACCTGCCGGCCCGCGAGGACCTGGACCACAACCTGGTGTTTGACAACTCGAAGGATCCCCAGCGGCTGGCGATCGAATCGGTCGGGCCCCGCGACGTGCTGGTGATCGACGCCCGGGGTGACGAGCGGGCAGGGACAATGGGCAACATCCTGGCCACGCGGATGGTGGCACGAGGAGCTGCGGGCATCGTCACCGACGGCTGCTTCCGCGATTCGCCGGCGATCGCCGAAATGGACATCCCGGCCTACGCCGGCTCGCCCCACGCGGCCACCAACAAGACGATCCACCATCCGGTCGACTGCCAGTTGCCGGTGGCCTGCGGGGGCGTCGCGGTGTTCCCCGGCGACATCCTGGTCGGCGACGACGAGGGCGTGGTCGTGATTCCGCGCTACTTGGCCGACGAGGTGGCGCTGGCCGCCGCACGCCAGGAGCACAAGGAGGACTTCATCCTCTCGAAGATCCAGGGTGGTGCCCCGCTGTCGGGCACCTACCCCGCCGACGAATCGACTGACGCGGAATACGAGGCGTACTGTCGTGACAACCCGCTGCCCGGCGAGTGACCTCGGCGACGCTTACCGCGGCTGACGGCGACGGGCCGTCCTGGCGAGGATCTGGTCGCTCGGCAGCGAACCTCGACCGTAGAGATGGAACTCCAGGAACGCGCGGACCCGTGCCTCGACGGCCCGTCCCCCGACTCCGTGACCACCCCCCTTGACCGTCACCAGCGCCACCGGCACGGCGGCCTTCTTCAGTGCCGCCTGCAGCAGCTGCGACTGCGAGAAGATCACGACATCGTCGCGGTCCCCGTGGACAATCAGGAACGGGGCATCCCGGGAATCGACATACGTCAACGGCGACGCGTGACGACAACGGTCGACGTGCTCCTGGATGGCCCCACCCACCAACAGGCTCTCCGGAGACCTTGCCGCATCGTGATCGATGCGGCCGGGCTGGTCGTTCATCTTCAGGAAGTCCGTCGGGCCGAAGAAATCCACGACGGCCGCGACGCGACTGTCGAACTCCCCGTGTGGTCCCAGGCGGCCCTGCAGGTCCTCGACACCACCGCTGACCCCCAGCATCGCCACCAGGTGACCACCGGCCGAGGACCCGAAAACAGCGATACGATCCGGATCGAAACGAAATTTCTTCGCGTGGGCTTTCAGCCAGCGGATGGCCGCTTTGCAGTCATGGATCTGCGCCGGCCAACTCGCCTCTCCGGTCAGGCGATAGCCGATCGAGACACCGACGTAGCGGCCGGTGGCCACCAGGCCCGAGACACGCGGCAGTCCGCTCGACTTGTCACCGCCGCGCCAGCCACCGCCATGAACATAGGCGACCACCGGCAACGGCTTCCCGCCGACGGGCTTCTCCGGAAGCAGCAGGTCCAGCCGATGGCGGGGATTCCGATCACCCACGTAGTCCTGGTCGGCCACCAGGCGGACGCCAACGGGCAACTTCACCGGTCGCCTCCGCTGGCCACGTTTCAGGAACGCCGAGTGTTCGGACAACGAGATGAACCCGTTGCCGTCCCGGTCAACGCGTGAGAAGTTCCGCCGCGCCCCTGCCGGCAGTTCCCGCCGCGTGAGCTTTCCGTCGTTGTTCCGGTCCCATTTCCTGAACAGCTCGGCCGCGCGGTCCTCGGCAGCCCCACAAGCGATTCCCTGCAGTCCCAGGACCACCACCAGCAGACAACCGGACCGCAGCAACGTCCTCATTCTGTGTCTCCGCGTCGTGGCTGCAGGCCCCACAGATGACGCACGAAGTAATCCTGTCGGCGACGGACGCCGTAGGAGCCCCCGATCCCGTGGCCACCTCCGGGAATCAGCAGCAGGTCAAAGTCCTTGTCTGCCTTTATTAGGGCATTGACCACCTGCATCGTCGAGGCCGGATCGACGTTGCGGTCGAGTTCTCCGACGATCAGCAGCAACTGACCACTGAGCCGATGGGCCTGCGTGACGTTGGATTGCTCGGCGTAGTGCGGCCCGATCGGCCACCCCATCCACAACTCGTTCCACCAGATCTTGTCCATCCGGTTGTCATGGCAGCCACAGACCGACACGGCCACCTTGTAGAAATCGCCGTAGACGAGCATGCCCCGCAGCGAACTCTGGCCACCGGCCGATCCTCCGTAAATGCCCACCCGGGACAGGTCCATCCAGGAACGCGTCTTCGCAGCCGCCCGCATCCAGAGAATCCGGTCGGGAAATCCCGAATCGCCCAGGTTCTTGTGGCAGACATCGTGGAAGGCCTTCGAGCGGTTGGAGGTCCCCATTCCGTCAATCTGCACCACGATGAACCCCAGTTCGGCCAGCACCTGCGTGTCGAATGAGCTCCTGAACGACTTGGGGACAAACGACCCGTGGGGCCCGGCGTAGATCTTCTCGATCACCGGGTACTCCACGTCGTCGTCGAAGTTGGTCGGCCGATAGATCACACCCCAGATCCCGGTTCGGCCGTCACGGCCCGAAGCCTGGAACCGCTCGGGCTGCTGCCAACCGGCCTCCTCCAGCGCCGAGATGTCTGCCCGCTCGAGGCGACAAACCCGGCGTCCTGTTGTCGCGCTGCGGATTTCGGTGACCGGCGGCTGGTCCACTCGAGACCAGGTGTCCACCAGGTAGCCGGCACCCGGCGAGTAGCGGACCTGGTGCGTGCCATCACCGCTGGTCAGGCGGACCAGGTTGCGGCCGTCAAAATCGATCCGGCAGAAATGGACGTGGTAGGGATCCTCCCCCTCGGCCAAGCCGCTGGCGCGGAACCACAGCTGCCGAGTCTTCACGTCGATCCGCTCAATTCCACGGACGACCCAACGACCCCGCGTGACCTGGTTCTTCACCTTGCCCGTCCGGGCATCATGAAGGTAGACGTGGTTCCATCCGTCCCGCTCGGACATCCACAACAGTTCGTCGGTTTCATCGAGATAAAACAGGAACTGCTTGTAGGCATAGTCGAGGAACGTCTTGCTGGTTTCTTCGATCACCGCGCGGGCGGCACCGCTGCGGGCATCGACCTCGATCAACCGCAGCACCTGGTGGCCGCGCTGGTTGTAACGGAACGTGAACCGGTCTCCGTCCTTGTTCCAGCGCAACTCGCGAACCCGCCACGGATTGGAGAACAGCTTGTCCGGAACGGGAATCTCGCGACCCGAAGAGACATCGAACAGATGAGGCCGCACCAGGGGGATCTCGTCACCGGGCTTGCGGTATTGGTGCGAGTGCAGCTTCGGCTGCAGCTGCTTTTTCGGTGAGGACTCGACCATGTGCACCGTGTGTTTCGCTCCACCTCGGGTCCTGTATGCCACCAGCCGTTTCGAGTCGGGAGACCAGAACACGCGATCCGACCAGGACCGCTTCTCGTCACCGCCGTCGGAAACACGCAGCTCCGATCCCGTTTCCCGGTTCCGCAGGTGCAGATCGTGCTCCTTGACAAAGATCTCCCACGCACCATCGGGTGACCGCTGGTTTTTCGGGGATTCGAACCCGGGACGCTTCCAGCCGGCCGGCTGCTTGTCCGAACCGGCATCGAAATCCTTTGGTTCTTCGGCTTCCTGCAACTTGCAGTCGTCCCGTTCACACAGCCAGCCCTTCCCACCGGCGCGGAACCAGCAGTGCTTCCGATCCGCCGAAAATCGCAGTCCTTCCAGCGGCAACTTCTCGGGATCGAACTCCTTTCCCGTCGCCTCGTTGAGCGCCTCGGCCAGGTCCTCGTGGTCGAAAGCCGCCCGCCGCTTTCGCCGCCGGACGTCCACCAGGACGAATTCCCGTTTCCCACCGCCCAGGTCGACCTGGTACCAGCCGCCCCGGTCGTTGGCGAACCACTTCAGCCGGATCCGGTTCCGGAAGACCTTGCCCGAAAATCGCTTCCTCAGTTCCGCTGACCGCCGGTAGTCCGCCCGCGTTCCCTGGGCCTGGAGAGTCGACACGGGAACTGCCACGAAGAGCAGAACGAGAGAAAGGAACTTGAGCGTCCGCATCAGGAAGTGCCTCGATCAGGTTGACGGCCGCAGAAGCCGGGCCGAACATTGTGGCTGGGAAACAACGGGTTCCTCAAGTGAGACGTCTGAGGAGACCCCGGACACCAAGCCATCTGACGAGGGACAGTCGATGCCCGGACCTGGAACTGCCGAGATGGCGCGGACAGTTGGTCCGCTGTCCTGCCTGTCCTGCCTGTGCTGCCTGTGCTGCCTGTGCTGCCTGTGCTGCCTGTGCTGCCTGCTCGTGGTCACCGGCCCCGTCCTGGCTGCCCCTGCCGCTACTGATCCCCGTCCAAACGTGATCCTGGTGATGGCCGACGACCAGGGTTGGGGCGACACCGGATACAACGGCCATCCGCACCTCAAGACGCCTCACCTGGACCGGATGGCGGCCGACGGCCTGGTGTTCCGTCGCTGGTACGCCGGGGCACCGGTCTGCAGCCCCACCCGAGGCAGTTGCCTGACCGGCCGGCACCCTTACCGGTACGGGATCGTGACGGCCAACCGTGGGCACCTGCCCCGACGTGAACGGACACTGGCCGAGTTGTTGAGATATCGGGGGTACCGCACCGGGCACTTCGGCAAATGGCATGTCGGCACATTGACGACCGAGATCGAGGATTCCAACCGCGGGGGTCCTCGAGGCAAGCAGCACTTCTCGCCTCCCTGGAAAAACGGATTCCAGGTCTGTTTCTCGACCGAGGCGAAAGTGCCGACCTGGGACCCGCTGCTGAAACCCAAGACGGCACGGGGCCGCCGCTGGTGGAACCCGGCCAAGGATCCCGCCGACACGGTGCCATATGGAACGCGGTACTGGAACCACCTCGGCAAGTCGATCACCGAGAACACTCGTGGTGACGATTCGCGGGTGATCATGGACCGGGCCGTGCCCTTCATCGAATCCGCCGCCCGCGACAAGTCTCCTTTCCTGGCGGTGATCTGGTTCCATGCCCCCCACCTGCCGGTCGTGGCCGGTCCGAAGCACACGGCCCTGTACGCCGACCACCCGGATTACCACCGGCACTACTACGGCTGCATCACGGCTTTGGACGAACAGGTCGGCCGACTGCGGGCCACACTGGAGAAGCTCGGCATCGCCAAGAATACGATGCTGTGGTACAGCGCCGACAACGGGCCGGAAGGCAACAACAAGGCTCCGGGGAGAACCCGGGGACTCCGCGGTCGCAAGCGGAGCCTCTACGAGGGTGGCATCCGTGTTCCGGGTATCGTGACCTGGCCGGCGGTGGTCCAGGCCGGCCAGACAACCGACAGCCCGGGAGTGACCTCCGACTACCTGCCGACCATCCTCGACGTCCTCGGCGTCCTGCCACCCCGGAAATTCACTCCCGACGGCATCAGCCTGCTCCCGGTGCTCAAGGGCCAGCGGGACCGACAGCGACCACAGCCGATTCTCTTCGAATCGGCCGGCCAGACCGCGGCGATCGACAACCGCTTCAAGCTGGTCCGTCGCTCGGCCGGCAGCGGCAAGAAGAACAAGACAGCCGGGAAGGACACGACCGAGTTGTTCGATCTGCTGGCCGACCCCCGCGAGACCACCAACGTGGCGGCCGACCATCCCCGTGTGCTCGAAGAACTCTCAGCCAAAATCAAGGCCTGGCAGGCCTCGTGCCGGGCCAGTGCTGCCAGGAACGCCGCCCGCTGAGCATCGGTCGGGTATAATCCGGACCTCCAGTTCCCCCTGTCCTGTTCAAACCACTGACTTCCCAGGTCCTCGCATGACACTCCGTTCGCTACTGCTGTTTTCTCTCGCCACCAGCAGCCTGTTCGCCGCCGAGCCCGAATGGAACCAGTTCCGCGGAGGCCTTGGTGACGGCACGTCGAAGGCGGGGGAGATCCCGACCACCTGGAGCGAAACAAAGAACGTCCGGTGGAAGACCGAGATCTGGGGCAAGGGCTGGTCATCGCCGGTGACCTGGAAGGACCGCATCTGGCTGACGACCGCCACCGAGGACGGGCACCGCCTGGCGGTGATGTGCCTGGATCGCAAGACCGGCAAGATCCTGCACGACAAGACGATCTTCGAGCACGAGAAGCCACAGTACTGCCACCCGTTCAACAGCTACGCCTCGCCCACCCCGTGGATCGAGGACGGCCGGCTGTATGTCACCTTCGGCGCCCTGGGCACCGCCTGCCTGGACTCCGAAACCTGTCGGGTGATCTGGAAGCGCGAGGACCTGGAGTGCAACCACTGGCGAGGCCCCGGTTCGAGCGTCTCGATCTACGGCAACCTGCTGTTCCTGCCCTTCGACGGACACGACCACCAGTTCGTCATGGCCTTCGACAAGCGGAACGGGAAGACCGTCTGGCGCAAGGATCGCAACGTCGACTACAAGTCGGACAACGGCGACATCAAGAAGGCCTACGCCACGGCGAGGGTGATCACCTTCAAGGGCCGCACCCAGGTGATCGTGCCCGGTGCGATGGCGACGATGGCCTACGAACCCAACAGCGGCAAGGAACTGTGGCGGGTGATCCATGGCGGGATGAACGCCTGCATCCCACCTCTGTTCAGCAACGGGAAACTCTACATCACCACCAGTTCCCCATCCAAGCTGCTGGCCGTCCGGCCCAACGGTACCGGTGATGTCACCAAGACCCACGTCGAGTGGACCGCGAGAACGGGAGTTCCGTCGAGACCGTCGCAGTTGCTCGTCGGAGACTCGATGTTCATGGTCGACGACAGTGGCGTCGTCTCCTGCATCGACACCGCCACCGGAAAGGCCCGCTGGACCAAGCGGATCGCCGGCAACTTCACCGCCTCGCCCGTCCTGGTCGGTGACCGCATCTACTGTTTCCAGCGAGAAATGGGCAAGGCGCACGTCTTTGCCGCTGACCCCGCAAAATACCGTGAACTGGCCACAAACACCCTGGACGCCGGCTGCATGGCCTCGCCAGCCGTCACCAACGGACTTTTGATCCTGCGGACCAAGACACATCTCTACGGAATTGGAAAGTGAGCGATCTCTTGGCTTTTCCCTTCAAACCCGGCGCTGTCTCGGATCGATAGATCCTGATACGATAGGGATGGTTTTCACGACAACGTTGAAGTGAGACGACGATGCTGAACGTCTACGACGGACATCGCCGCTACGGTCGCCGAGACTTCCTGAAGATCGGCAGCCTGGGCCTGGGTGGGCTGACGCTGGCCGACCTGATCGCCGGACGTGAGGCCGCGGCTGCCAGCGGGCAGGCTGTCCGCGACAAGGCTGTCGTCTTCCTGTTCATGCATGGGGGACCCTCGCAGGTCGAGACGTTCGACCCCAAGATGACGGCACCTTCTGGCATCCGCAGTGCCACCGGTGAGATCAAGACAGCAATTCCCGGAGTGACCTACGGGTCGACCTTCGAGAAACTGGCGGCCCTGGCCGACCAGACCAGCATCGTCCGTTCGTTCGTCACCGGCGACGGCCGCCACGACATCAAGCCGATCGTCGGCAAGAGCACCTTCGGCGGCAACCTCGGCTCGATCTACTCGCGGATCGTCGGCCAGAACCGCTCCGACAACGGCATGCCGACCAACGTGCTGCTGCTCCCCAAGGCGGTCGACGAAAAGGCCATGCCGGGCGTGACCTCGTTCGGCAAGTTCGACTCGACCGGCACCATCGGCTCGGCCTTCCGACCGTTCACGCCCAGCGGCGGAGGTGAACTGAAGGCGGACATGAAGCTGACACTGCCGATGGACCGCTTGACCGACCGCCGCGGACTGCTGACCCGGCTCGACAGGCTCAAGAGATCCTTCGACGACAACGGTCGCCTTGAGGGACTCGACCGGATCCGTGAACAGGCCTTCAGCACGATTCTCGGCGGAGTCGCCGGTGCGTTTGATCTGTCCAAGGAAGACCCCAGGACCGTCGCCCGTTACGACACCAGTGCGGTGGCCCCCGAAGCCGCCACCGACCCGAGATGGAACAACCGCAAGAACTACCGCGACAACGGCAACACGCTGGGCAAGCTGATGCTGCTGGCTCGGAGGCTGGTCGAGCGTGGCTGCGGGTTCATCACCGTGACAACCAACTTCGTGTGGGACATGCACGCCGACGTGAACAACGCCGACATGATCACCGGCATGAACTACATGGGCCGACCGTTCGACCGCGCGGTCTCGGCCTTCATCGAAGACATCCGCGATCGTGGCCTGGAAGACAAGGTCCTGCTGATCTGTTGTGGGGAGATGGGCCGCACCCCGAAGATCAACAAGAAGGGTGGCCGCGACCACTGGGGCAACATCGCCCCGTTGCTGCTCTCCGGCGGCGGACTCGAAATGGGACAGGTGATCGGACAGTCGACCCGCAACGTCGGCGAACCTCTGACCACCCCCTACCGCATCAACAACCTCGTCGGCACCGTCTTCAACACGCTCTTCGATATCGGCGAGCTGCGTCTCAACCAGGGCGTTCCCCGCGACATCGCCCGGGCGATGGAGAACTACCAGCCGATTCCGGGGCTGTTGTAGGGCGGAGGGGTTCGGGCGACTACGCCAGCAACGCGTCGATCACCTGCGCCTCGTCGACGCCGGTCAACCGCTGGTCCAGTCCCTGGAACGGGTAGGTCAGCCGCGTGTGATCCAGCCCCAGGCAGTGCAGGATCGTGGCGTTGAGATCGTTGACGTGAACCGGTTTCTCGACCACGTTGTAGCAGAAGTCATCCGTACGGCCGTATTCGATCCCACCACGGATTCCGCCGCCGGCCATCCACAGGCTGTAGCATCGCCCGTGGTGGTCCCGGCCGTAGTTGCCCGGTGAGACCTTGCCCTGGGCGTAGACGGTCCGGCCGAACTCGCCGCCCCAGATCACCAGGGTGTCCTCGAGCATCCCCCGCCGCTTGAGATCCTTGACCAGCGCGGCGGCCGGCTGATCGGTGTCCCGGCCCTGCCCGCGCAACGCCTTGGGCAGGCCGCCGTGCTGGTCCCAGCCACGGTGGAACAACTGGATGAACCGCACCCCCCGCTCGGCCAGCCGGCGAGCCAGCAGGCAGTTGGCGGCGAACGTCCCCGGGGTCCTCACCGCCGATCCGTACCCGTCCAACGTCGACTCGGTCTCGTCAGACACGTCGACCAGGTCGGGAACCGAGGCCTGCATGCGGAAGGCCATCTCGTACTGCGCGATCCGAGTTTCGATCTCCGGGTCACCCACCTGCCGCTGCTTCAGGCGATTCAGCCGGGCCAGCCCATCCAGCATCGCACGACGACCGGGCCGGTCGATCCCCGGTGGATCGACCAGGAACAGCACCGGATCGCGGCCTCGCCGGAACCGCACTCCCTGGTGGTCTGACGGCAGGAACCCGCTGCTCCACAACCGCGAGAACAACGGCTGGCCGCCGGGTCGGCCGGTGCCCTGGGAGATCAGGACCACGTAGGAGGGCAACTCGCGACTCTCGCTGCCCAACCCGTAACTCAACCAGCTCCCCATGCTCGGCTTGCCCAGCTGCTGCGTGCCGGTGTTCATCATCGTGATCGCCGGGTCGTGGTTGATCGCCTCGGTGTGCATCGACTTGATGACGCAGATCTCATCGGCGATCGAGCCGATGTGCGGCAGCACCTCGCTGAGATACCGTCCGCATTCCCCGTACGGCTTGAAGGTCAACGAGCTGCTGACGCAGGGAAACTTGCTCTGCTTGTGGGTCATCTCGGTCAACCGCTGGCCGTTGCGAATCGAGTCGGGCAGTTCCTTGCCGTGGTGCCTGGCCAGTTGTGGCTTGTGATCGAAGAGGTCGATGTGAGATGGACCGCCCGACTGGAACAGGTAGATGACCCGCCGGGCCCGCGGAGCAAAGTGCGGACCGGGCGTCGCAGGACCGCCACCGGCCGTCGCCGCCGTTTCGGCCTGCCCCAGGCTCGCCAGGGCCGCCGTCGCCAGGCCCCCGGCCGCCCGGCCGAACAGGGCACGACGATTGATGGCCGTCACCGGGAATTGCGGCAATTCACTCATGTCGATTACTCCCTGGTGATCGCTTCGTCGGTGTTGAGCAGAACGCTGGCCAGTGCCGTCCAGGCCGCCTGTTCGACGACATCGACCCGTTCATCGATCGGTGACTGGCCAACCGACAGCAGTTGTTTCGCCGCCTCTGGCCGGCCCCGAAAACGCGTTCTCTGATCGGCGATCAGCCGAACCAGTGTCTCGACTTCCTCCGGGCCCGGTCGTCTCGCCGTCACTGCGGTGAACAGCCACTCGACACGGGCCACATCGTCGGCGGCGTCTCTCACCGCCGCCCGCACCGCCAGGGCACGGGCCGCCTCGACGAACGTCGGGTCGTTCATCAGCACCAGCGCCATCAACGGCGTGTTGGTTCGCTGCCGTCGCGTGATGCATGTCTCGCGGGTCGGCGCGTCCAGCGCGAACAGGTTCGGAGGAGGAACCGACCGTTTCCAGTAGGTGTAGAGGCTGCGGCGATAGAGTGCGGCTCCGCTGTCCTGCACGTACGGACGATTGGAGGTTTCCTTCCAGAGCCCAGCCGGCTGATACGGCTTGACGCTGGGACCCCCGATCCGTTCGACCAGCAATCCACCGGCCGCCAGCGCCCCGTCACGGATCAGCTCGGCCGGCAACCGGAACCTGGACGCGCGAGCCAACAGGCGGTTGTGAGGATCCCTCAGCCACTGACGCCGGGTCATGCTCGAGGACTGGCGATAGGTGGCCGAGGTGACGATCAGACGCAGCAGCGCCTTGGTATCCCAGCCGCTGCGGACATATTCGCGAGCCAGCCAGTCGAGCAGTTTCGGATGGCTGGGCTGCTCACCCTGGGTCCCGAAGTCCTCGCTCGATTCCACCAACCCCCGGCCGAAGACAACCTGCCACAGGCGATTGACCGCCACACGGGATGTCAACGGGTGATCGGCGTCGACCAGCCAGCGTGCCAATCCCAAGCGATTGGCCGGAGCGTCCCGCGGCAACGGTGGCAACACCTCGGGCACCCCCGGCTCGACCGCATCGCCGTGCTGGTCGTACTGGCCCCGCACCAGCACGAACGACTGCCGGGGGGCCTTCAGGTCCTGCATCACCATCACCGTCGGACGGTTCTTGCTGTAGGCGGCCAGTTCGCTTCGTCGACGCGAGAGCCGATCGACCAGGGACCGGTACCGGGCGTCGTGCAATTCCAGGTAACCCTGCTTCAGGTCCGTCCGTTGCCCGGGTGTTCGCTTCGCCGGCGCAATCGCCAGGATCTCCGAGAGACCATCCGCACCGGCCAGGGCTTTCACCTCCACGGCTGAAAGAGCCCGGGAGTAAATCCGCACGTCATCGACGGCACCGTTCAAAACCCCGCTGGGATTCCGACGTCCCAGGTGCAGCGGCTTGTCCGTCCTGATCGTCCCGGACAACGCATCACGCGTCGAACCGACCTCCTGCTTCTGCCCGTTGAAATACAGCCTGATGCCCTCGACACGACTCGTGCCGTCGTAGGAAACAAACACGTGCGTCCACTTGTCGGTGGGCAGCTTTCCGGTCGACTTGACGTACATCGCATTGGACGGCCACGAGTGAATCAGGTGCACCTCGACGTGGCCGCCCGACAGGTACACGTCCCATCCGCGGTAGGCCGCCGAGTCGTCCATCCGCGAGACGATCGCCCCGGTGCTGGCACCCCGCACCCAGCCGCCGTAGGAAAACGAGTCGGTGCGGTCAAATCCGGCAGTGTCTCCCAGCGAGGCGTAGGTCTTGCCGGCCAGCTGCAGGCCGCCGCCCAGTTTTCCCGAGACCCATTGTGCCGGACCCACCAGGGACGCCTGCAATGATCCTCCCCCGGAAATCTCCTGTCCGGCCGCCTCGTCCAGTCGACAATGCACCGCCAGCCCGTCCGTCGGAACCGCCGGCCCCGTCTTCGGCTGTTTCGGGAGTGACTTCTCCCACCGCGCCACCAGTTGATCGGCCTCGGCAATCCGCGCGAGCCGCTGACGCTCGAGGTCCTTGATCGCCGTCGCCAGCTTCTGCTCCACGCCCTTCTGATCCAACGGCACGACCTGGATCAGCGGGTCGACATTGCCCGCCTTGTTCTCGACTCCCTTGTCAGTGACCGAATTGAAGTACGCGAAGAAGCGATAGAAGTCCTGCTGGGAGAACGGATCGTACTTGTGGTCGTGACACTGCGCGCACGCGAGGGTGAGCCCCATCCAGGCCGTGGCCGTGGTGCGAACTCGGTCGAGAACATACTCGACCCGGTACTCCTCGGAGATCCCCGAGGCGGTCACGCCGTGATTGCGGTTGAACCCCGTCGCGGTGATCTGCTGCTGGGTCGGATTCGGCAACAGGTCGCCGGCCAGTTGCTCGATGGTGAACTGGTCAAACGGCATGTTGTCGTTCAGCGACCCGATCACCCAGTCGCGCCACGGCCACATGTCGCGGTGGTAGTCCTCGTGGTACCCGTGCGTGTCGGCGTAGCGGGACACGTCCAGCCACTCGATCACCATCCGCTCGCCGAACCGGGGCGAGGCCAACAGCCGGTCCACCAGTCGGCCGTAGGCTCCCGGACGACGCTCGGCCAGGAACATCTCGACCTCCTCCACGCTCGGAGGCAAACCGAGCAAATCCAGCGACAGGCGTCGGATCAGCGTCCGCCGTCGGGCCTCGGCCGACGGCTTCCACCCCTCCCGCTCCAATCTCGCCAGCACGAAGCGGTCGATCGCCCCGCGTGGCCACGATGTGTCATCGACCTCCGGTGGCCGACTTGCCCGCGGTGGCACGAACGACCAGTGACGATCGAACTCCACCTTCTCCTCCGCCCGGCTGAGACCACCGTGCAGCACCAGCACAGCCAGCCAGGCCAGTGACAGTGACAGGCAACGTGTCGACATGGTTCGTATTCCCCGGGCTGAAACCGACATTGGCGGGAATCTAGTGCTGGAACAGGAATTCCTTGCTGTTGAGAATCGCCCACTGGATGTCTTCGTGGGCCTCCTCGCGATTCTTCGGCCGCTGCGCCACATGAGCCAGTGCTGTCTTGGTTTCCTGGTCGGTCGGCAACCGGTTGTAGGCTGCCAGGATGAGATCTTCGACGATCTGTACATCCGACCACCCCTTGGCGATCTGCAACCGGAAACGGTTCTTGGCGTGAGCCACCTTACCGTTGACCAGGCCGCCGTTGGCCAGGACCAGGAACTGGGTCAGGTTCGACCCGGTATCACGTTCGCAGTCGCAGGACGTCTCTCGCTTGGGCTTGCCGAAGACCCGCAGGAAGACCGGGGTGCCTTCGGGAGACGGCAACTGGGTGGCCCGGGTCCCCGGCGGCAGGTCGCCGTAGGTCTCGGGGACACCGGTCACCTGGCAGATCGCATCCAGGATCTGTTCGGCCGTCATCCGCCGGACCAGGGCGTGCGAGAACGAGTCGGTGTCGCGACGATTCTCTCCGGTGGCCAGAGAATCCCGCTGGTAGGTGTGGCTGGCCAGGATCAACCTCAGGACGTGGCGGCGATCGAATCCCGACCTGCGAAATTCGGCTTCCAGCCAGTCGAGCAACTCGGGGTTGGCCGGTGGATTCGAGGCCCGAAAATCGTCGGCCGGTTCGATGATGCCGCGGCCCCAGACCCAGGCCCACAACCGATTGACCTCGACCCGTGCAAACAGCGGGTTGTCCTCACCGACCAGCCAGCGAGCCAACACCACCCGTCGATCGGCCTCGCCGTCCTTGATCGGAGCCGGGCCGGTCATCGGCAACCAGGGCACCGCAGGTTGACCGCTGTTGGGGTCGTTCAATTCGCCCCGCCGGGCCACCCAGACGACCAGGTTGCCGCTCTTGTCGGGCTTGGTCCGCTGGATCCGGTTGAAGAACGCGGCGATCCCGTAGTAGTTCGCCTGCGTCCACCGCTCGTAGGGGTGGTTATGACACTTCGCGCACTGGATCCGGATCCCCAGGAAGTGCCTCGCGGTCGTCTCGGTGGCGTCGCTGGTGTCGGCAGCGGCGCGAAAGTAGTTCGCAGCCGGGTTGCCGAACGTGTCGCCCTGCGACGTCAGCAGGTCGGTGACGAACCGATCGTAGGGTCGGTTGTCCTGGATCGAGGCGACCAGCCAGCGGTGGAACTTGTCGACACCGCGGCTTCCCAGTTGTCCGCGAGTCACCCGAAACATGTCGGCCCACTTGCTGGCCCAGAACAGGGCGTGCTCATCGCTGACCAGCAACCGCTCGATCAACCGGCCACGCTTCTCCGGCCGCTTGTCGGACAAGAACGCCCGGGTGGATGCCACGGTCGGCAGCAACCCGGTGAGATCCAGCGAGACACGACGAAGGAACTGGCCGTCGGAACTGGCCGGGGACGGCGGAACCTGGAGCACCTTCAATCGGCCGTGCACCAGCTGGTCCACCTTGTTGACGGAGATGGGGTTCGGCCAGACGAAACCGGGCCGATTCTCGATCAGCGTCACGCGGGCAGCCTGCATCTTGTCGAGAAACCGGATTAGGATCCCGGCCTGGCCGGTCCCCGCGCCGGTCACCAGGCCTCGACGGTCGACGGTGGCCAGGCCCTCGTTGGAACTGCTGTAGACGGCCAGGTGAGTGATGTCGCGTGAACTGCCGTCGGAGAAATGGGCCACGACCCGCAATTGCTGCGACGTGGCCGGCGACTTCACGACACGGTCACGAGGGAACACCTCGGTGCGGACACATCGTGCGGCTCCGTCGGGGTCCGGTCGGCAGCCCTCGCCGATCCAGCCGTGGATCAACTCGTAGGCCGGATCGTCGGCCCGCAGCTGTTGCCCACCACCGTGTGTGACCTGCATCGTGGGTTTCCGCAACAGCAGGCTCTGGGAGGGATCCAGCGGATTGGTCCGACGGGCGAACTGTTCGCGAATCAGCGTCTGCACGTCCAGCGGCGGGTTGAATCCCCGCAGCGAGAGCCGAAACCCGCCCTTGCCGCTGGGCGCTCCGTGGCATCCACCGGAATTGCAGCCCTGTTTCGACAGAGCCGCCAGCAGGCCGGTCTCGAATCGCACCACCCGTGACTTCTCGAACCCGGCGACCCGAACGGGAATCCGCCGGGAATGTTCACCGGCATCAATCCGCAGGCGGGTCCGACCATCGCCAAGAGCGTTGATCCGGCTGCCCGAGACCGACGCGACACCGGTCGTCTCGACGGTGAACCTCGACAGGCTGGTCAGGTCGACAACCGACCCGTCGGATCGAACCCCTGTCACGACCACCTGCACACGGTCGTACCGGTCTCGCATGTGGATCTCGGCCGGCTGCACGTCCAGTTTTTCGAACGGACCCAGCGCCTCGATCCGCTCGGATGCCTTCTCCGCAGAAGCCACACGAACCGGCCCGGCCAGGATCACGGCGACCAGCAGCGTCGCCAAGCAGAACATCGTCGATCGGGAGTTCATCGCGTTCACCTGCCCACACTCAGAAACAACGTGCCATCCAGTTCCCGGGGCACAAACGTCATACCGCCCAGGCCGCTCCGCAGGGCATTCAGCGTGCTCGCCGAGGCCCGAACCGACTTGACCGGGGCCTTGCTCTTGGGTGCCTGGCGGGCGATGCGAATGGTTGTCAGGTGAGAAAACACGCCGCTCTTCTCGAGCCGCAGAACGCTCTTGCCCTGGGGGAACTTTACCAATCCCTCGTTGAACCAGCGTGCCGTTTTCGGATCCCAGCTTCCGGTGGTCTTGCTCATGATGCTGCTGTTGACGGCCTGGCCGTTGAGTTTCATCGCAGCCACGCGGACCTTCATCGCGGCATACTTCAACAGCACCAGGTACTCGCCCGCCTCGGGCAACTCGACGTCGTACTCGGCGTAGTTCAACCCGCCCTTTTTGTCACTGATGTAGCCCTCGAACTTGCCCAGGTCTCCTCGGTTGTATTCGAGAGACGATCGTTCGATCACGGCCACACCCTCGGCCGGGGGCTCGAGCAACCCCTGGCCGGTAATCTTCAGGCCGATCAACTCGCCGGGCTTCCGTCCCTTGGGGAGGGTGATCGTCATCGTGGTTTCGTTTTTCCCCGACGGGATCGCCTGTCCGGACAGTTCGACATCCGGCCCCAGTCCCTCGACACCCAGCTTGATCGCGCCGTCGAAGTCTCGTCTCGAAGCGATCACCTTCAAGGCCACCTTGCCACCGGGCTTCGCATGCAGCCGCTCGCTGGCAGCCGACAGACTGAACCCGCGTTCGGCGAACCGGCACTCGAGTTGATAACCAAACGACGGCCCTCCCCGGCGCTGCAATTCCTCGACAACCAACCAGGCATCCCTGTCCGAACCGGTGGTGTGCTCGAACATCGTGCGAGTCGAGACCGACGGCGGCACTTCGACCATCGTCCGCCCCTCCGCGTCCACCAGTCTCATGTACAGGCGTCCGGCGGCACCGATCGACGCGGTGTTGCCGACGACCTGCAGCTTACGGCCCTTTTTCAGTGAGACGCGGTACCAGTCGCGATCGTCCGGTTTTTCAAACCGCCCGCTGACTCGTCCACCCATCGGCAGTTTCATGGCCTGCTGCCGACTCCCGTTGGGTTCGCGTTCAACCAGCACCTCGCCGGCCACCACCTGCACCGGCAGAAGCGATCGTCCCCCGCCGGACCCGGCCGGACCACCGACCCAGGTCATTCCCACCGGTGTCGATGCCGCCAGTGTCAGCGTTCGGACAACTCGTGGCCCCAGCAGCTGCAGCTGGTTGTCTCGGCCGGTCCTCACCCGGAAGGGAAATGCCATCGCCACCGGCTCGAAGTGACCCAGCCTCAGCCGGTAGACGTAGTTGGCTCCGCCGCGGCGGCTGACATCGGTGATCGAAACCGTGTAGAGACCGGTTGCCGGGGCAACAGTCGAGATCATGGCGTCTCCGGCGAGTCCGGGTGTGTCATCGGCTGAACCCAGCGAACGGCCGTCGGGAGCGATCAAGCGGATCACCGGATCCAACGACGATCCCAGCCGTCGGGCCCAAACATCGACGGTCAGCCGCTGGTCTTTCTTCAGCCGGATCGAAAAGCGATCGGTCGAGGCCGCCTCGAGGGTCCCGTCAACCGCGACGGCCCGCGGCACCACCCGGTCGTCACCCACCCGCGTTTCGGCCAGGCCGGGCAGGGCGTCGAGCAACACGAGCCGGACGTTGGAGAGGCCCGCATCGGCGATCACCCGGATCGCGGCGCGGCCCACACTGGTCGCCGGCAGCGTGACGTCGAAAGTCGCCTGGCCGGCTCCGTCGCCGGAGCCCGCCACCCGCCTGACGGTTGCCGGAATGCTGGTCCAGAGCGAGCGGGCCGTTTCCAGGGCGGCTCCCTTGACGGTCAAACGGGTGACCGTCCCGGGCACCAGTCCACGGGGTGAGATGTCGTGGATCAGGACGGCCGAACTCTGGGCCGTGGCCGACGATCCTGTTGCGACCAGCAACAGGCCGACCCACCACGGCAGGACGGAGCCCCGACGACCGTTCATCCTCAGGCTCCCCGGAAGATCTCGGGGCGAAGCACACCCGTGCCCGCCACCGGCACCGGCCGGTCCAGGCGATCGGGAATCGTGGTGTGCGCGTCGATCCCCATCAGGTGCAGGATCGTGGCCAGGATGTCCTTGGGCGAAACCGGGTGCGACTTCACGTCGCCGGCCAACCGGTCGCTCTCGCCGATGATGTTACCCCGACCGACCCCCGCACCGGCCATCGCGATCGAGTAGACCCTCGACCAGTGGTCACGTCCGGCGTTCTTGTTGAACTTCGGCGTCCGCCCGTGCTCGCTCATCCAGACCACCAGCGTGTCGTCGAGCATGCCACGGTCTTCGAGGTCCAGGATCAGCTTCGAGAAACCCACGTCGAAACCCGGCAGCAGTCGGTCCTTGAGCCGGTAGAAGTGGTTCCAGTGCGTGTCCCAGTCGGCATTCAGGAACGCGTACTCGTCCCAGAAGACGGTCACGAACCGGCTGCCGGCCTCGACCAGCCGCCGCGCGGCCAAGCACGACTGGCCGAACAGGTTCATGCCGTACCCGTTCCGCATCGCGTCGGATTCCTGGTGGATGTCCAGCGCCTGGTGGACGTGGGTGGTGGAGAGCAACGAGAGAGCCAGTTGCTGGTAGCGGTCGAAGCTCTGCGACTCGGCGTTGCGGTCCAGCTGTCGCCGTGCCTGGCCGAAACGGGTCAGCAGGCTGTTGCGACGGTTCTGGCGTTCCAGCGTCACGCTGTCGCGACGCTTGGCCCCGGCCAGCGTGAAGCGACCGTCCGGTTTCATCCCGGCGTAGGGATCATAGACCTCGTGTTTCTTGCCCCCGGCGGGACTGATCTTGATCGACTTGCGGCTGCCCTCACCGTCGAAATCGGTCAGCACCGGGTCGTAGGCGGGTCCGAGAAATGCGGCGTACGGACCGGCCTGGACAGCCGCGGCCTTGGGTCCGCCACGCGAGTTCATCTTCCACGGCAGGGCCATGTTCCGCGGCACCCTGGGCACCGCGCCCGACTCGCGGCGGCTGGTCACGTAGTCGACCACCGAACCGATGTAGGGCCAGAGCTTGGGATCGCGAGGCCGCGACTCGAGCGCGGGTGAGTAGTCGGGAATGCCGCTGGTGACGTAGGCCGTACAGTGGACCGGGTAGGGATGAGTCATCGACCGGATCACCGTCAGGCGATCGGCGATCCGTGAGATCTTCGGCAGGTACTCGCCAACCTGGTATCCCGGCACCGACGTCGGGATCGCCTTCAACTCGCCCTGGATCTCCTCGGGAGCTCCCGGCTTGGGGTCGAAGGTCTCGTGCTGAGGCGGCGAACCGTAGGGCAGCAACAGGATGCACCGCTTGGCCCGGCCGAACGTCGAGTCGAGGGAGTTGCGATCGCCGGAGACCGGAGCCGCGTGGGCGGACCGCGAGGAAACATCCTGCAGCCGCAGCACGTCAGCCATTCCCATTCCCAGGAATCCCAGCCCACCGATGTGCAGCCAGTCGCGGCGCGAAAACCCGTCACAGAGTTGTCGGCGGTTGCCCAGAATGCGAAACATCACGGTCTCTCCGATGGAGCGTTCCAAGTGCCCCCTGTCATTTGAGCCTGTATTCTAACATTCTGTCGATGCTGGGTCTGCCGAGATCCCCACAATGTCCTTCACCGAGTCCCCAAGATGACCGACGACCAACTGCAGAAGATCACCTGGGAACTGTCGCTCGAGGATCACGACGCGTTCCAGCCGGTCGAGCCGGGCAGCAAAACGGCCGAAAACATGAGCTTCCGGCCCGTCGATCCGCCCTGCGCCGCGTTCAACTGGTTCCTGTTCCAGGCCGTTGGTGAACAACATCGCTGGGGGGGGCGGGGAGACTGGGACCAGGCGAAGTGGAACGAATTGATCGACAAACCGACGTTCGAGACCTGGGTCGGGTTCCTGGAGGGCACGCCGGTCGGCTACGCCGAACTCGAAGGGCAGGACGACGGCAGCGTGCGGGTCGTCTGCTTCGGCCTGCTGCCCCAGTTCATCGGACACGGACTGGGATCGGTGCTGCTGACCCGGACCGTGGCCCGAGCGTGGGAGATGGGGGCCAACCGGGTGTGGCTGCGGACCTGCAACCACGACCACCCGCACGCGAAACCCAACTACGAGGCGAGGGGGTTCCGGCTGATCGAGGAGACCGTCGGACCACCCAACCCCCGGCTGATCCCGGTCGTCTTCACCGGCGGCGAGGCCCTGGACGAGACGCCACCAGCTTGATCATCTTCCTGGCCATCGTGTCACCGATCAGGAAATAGGTCTCGGCGTTGCCGTTCCAGTGGTACCCCTGTCGCGACGGAGACTGCTCGGCCGGTCGAAAGAACGGCCGCGTGTCGAAGGTCGTGACGGTGGCCTTCAACCCGGGTCGGAGGGCCACGGCCGCCTGGGCCTGGACCAGCTTGACGCGACGATCCACCTTCTGCTTGATTCCGCCGAAGCCGCTGTTGGCGATCACCACCGGAAGTCCCGGTGCCTTGAGGTCGCGTCGCAGGTCGGCGATCAGGTGGACCATGTTCTGTTCGTACTCCTCGACCCACGGCATCTTCAGGCCGTCGTTCCAGCCCTGGTGCCAGCCGAAACCCGACAGCACCGCCTGGTGATCCTTCAACGCGGGAAACAGGTCGTCCTTTCCGGCCAGTACCTCGCGGACATGAGTGATCATCTTCTGGTAGAACGGTCCGACCTCACCCCCCGCACTCGGCGGACGGAAATCCCTGACCAGGCTCTTGCCACCCCAGGCCGTCTTGATGATCAACACCGGCTCGCGGAAGTGACGGCCGACGGCGTGCCCGAACTGGAATTCGGGTCCGATCGTCGTCTTGCGGGCACCGTATCCGGCCGTCAGGCCGCCGTGACGGCCGAGGTACCAGATCCAGACATCGTCCCGCACCAGCCAGCCGCCATCCTTGTCGACGGTGTGAGCGAATCGCTTGGCGGTCCGGGGAGACCGGACCAGGAATTCCAGCGACCCGGCCCCCTTGTTCTCCTTCTTCGGGTTGATCCGGATCTGTCCGGCGCCTTCCATGTTCGACTGGCCGGCCAGGATGAACACGCGGACGGTCTTTTCGGCCGCTGCGGCCAAACCGCTCGAAGCGACCTGTACGGACCAGGCCAGCCCGACCAGCAGGATGCGGGGCAGCAACCGACGGGTGTGCCCGAACAACATGATGCGAAACCTCCGAATGCGACGACACTGTTGAATCACGCTGGTCGATTCTAGCCGACGCCAACGTGACTCGCGCCGGTCCGACGCGCCCGACAATCCGCTACCAGCCGACGATCACGTCCAATGTGGCCGTGAACAGCATCCGGTCACCGTCAAACGGACGGGACTCGGTGTTGTGGTCGAGCCGCAACTCCGGACGCACCACCAACCGCTCGCCCCACCGCCAGGCCAGGCCGCCGGCCACGCTGGTGTACAGACCCGGAGACCCCGTGCGGTTGCCGTGCTCGTCGTTGAACAACTCGAGCCGGATCGCCGCGTCGAGATCCTCGCGGAGGTCCCAGTCGACGTAGCCCACACCTGAGAACCAGTGGGCGGTCCCGGCTCCGGGAAAGCCCCTCTCATAACCCCCGAGGCCCTCGAGTGTCACGGTGAGGGTCTCGGAGAGCTGCCGGGTGGCGACCAGATCGAACATGCAGGGATTGTGGACTCCGTGTTCGACGTCGAACCGTCCGTTCCCGGTGATCGCCAGGAAATCGACGGTGGTCAATCCGTCGTCGTCGGCCCAGTGCAACCCGGCAAGAAACGTCGGCGCATTGGCGTCGTGGATGAACAGGTCGCTGCCGATCACCACACCACCACGCAACGTCAGGCTGTCGCTGACAGAAAGCCTGGCCAGGCCACCGGTCTGGGTGAACGGGTTGTAGATGAAGCTGTAGGAATGGGAGACCAGCGTGTTGTCGGGGCCGGCAATGCTCTCGACTCCGAACGGGGCAAAGAACCTCCCGAGGGTCAGTTCCAGCCCCTCGCCCACGCCGTCGATCTCACGCGAGACGAAGAACTGCACCGGGTCGATGCCGTGGCGGGAATCCTGATCTTCGAAGAGACCGACCGCACGGGTGAACTGGTAGTCAGCACCGGGAAGAATCCAGTCGGAGTGCAACCGTGTGCCCCCGTCGAACTCGCGTTCCACCCGCAACCAGTTCTGCTGCAGCAGGAACTCGTTGGACAGGAAATTGAATCCCATCGGGCGGTGATCGCCGCCCGCCGTTCCGGCGGTCATCGAAACCTCGGTCCAGCCCGACAGCTCCAGGCCGAGCAACGAGTAGCCCCGTTGCTCGTCGGCGGCCGGTCGGTCGTCCGCAACCGACAGCCCGTCGAAACCGGGCAACCACCCTCCGGCCCGGACGCCACCGCACGCCAGCACCAGCACCGCCAGCCCCTGCAGCAGCCACCCACGCATCCCCGGACTCCTTCCCGATACTCCAAGACGTTCCTTCAACAGGTTTCGGACTCACCACAGGCCACTTGCAGGGTTAATCACTTCGGGCAGGCGATAGCGGCGGCCACCCGGACCGAGCCCGTGCAACCGGCACAACCGGCACAACCGGCACAACCGTTACAGTCCCACCCCGGCTTCTTGCCGTCGTCGGGCGGCTCGATGCGACAATTCTGAGCGATGTCCTGCCGGCTGCGGGCCACGGTCGGTGTCCTAGCCGGCCCGGACGGCGATCTTCTCGACGCCGTTCCACTCGTACCCCGACGGATTCCAATGAATCGAGCCGTCCAGCGGTTGCGTGCGGCCCAGCGCATCGACGGTGCGAGCCCAGAGTTCCCGCTTTCCGGCCGGCAACTTGACTGTTGCCGACCAGCGGTACCAGGCAAATCGGCTGCGGGGAATCTCCAACCGGACACGGCTCCAGGTTTGACCTCGGTCGGTCGACAACTGGACCGAGTCAATCCGCGTGCTTCCGTCGTTGAAGGCGACACCACGAACGGCGATCGGCTTGCCGGCCGACACGGCGGCATCCGGCTGGGGCGAGAGAACCACGCACTTGGTCTTCATCCGCCAGCACGCCTTGCTGTTGGAAAACGTGTACTTGATCGGCTTGCCGGGCTGCAGCAGCGTGCGCGGCACACGGTAGCGGGAAATCTGGTTGTAGTTGTCGGTCTCGTCACTCTCGAATCTCAGTCTTGAGACCCACTTGATGTGCATGGTGCCGTAGAAACCGGGTGTCATCAGGCGGACCGGGCCACCGTGAATCGCGGGAATCGGCTGTCCGTTGATCCTGGTGGCCAGCACCGAGTGTTCCATCGCCTCAT